>Ga0099364_10000706_pt1 | contig 56624 bp, 48 predicted proteins | sample TergutTh196P3_FD_73070 | JGI IMG/M metagenome (GOLD analysis project Ga0099364, IMG submission 73070) | Microcerotermes parvus P3 segment gut microbial communities from Pointe-Noire, Republic of the Congo - Th196 P3 | ecosystem: Host-associated > Arthropoda: Insects > Digestive system > Gut ... | reverse complement strand
ACAGCATGGCCAGAAGGTGAAATTGGAATTATTAGGGAAGCTGTTCTTACTGAGTATATTGAATATGCACTTGAAAACAATATTCTTGTATTCATTGATCATCAAATGGGCCGCTTTGACCCAATTGACTCTTTAAGACGCATGCTGCCCTGGCTTAGATACCCCAATGTTCATCTGGCGCTTGACCCGGAATGGCGCACATCAAGGCCCATGCAGGAAATAGGTTATCTTACTGCTGAAGAAATAAACCGCGCTCAGCGTGTTATGGAAGACTATATAATAGAAAACAATATTCCAGGTGAAAGACTTTTGCTTATACATCAGTTTAACCGCGTAATGATCAGAAATCGGGAAAATATCAGGGCTGATCTAACAAGGGTAAGGCTTGTATTAAATATTGCCGGATGGGGTCATCCTCAATTAAAAAGAGATACTTATGCCTTTGGTGCATTGGCTACAAATATTCCTGTAAAGGGATTTAAATTATGGTACGAAGGACTGCCTGGAGTTCATTTTGATAATCCGCTTATGAGTCCTGCAGATGTGATGAATCTCAACCCAAGACCTTTTGTGGTCATGTATCAGTAACACCCTTAAATGTGATACAATAATATAATGAGTTCACTAAAAGATATTTTTATTTCCTTAAAAGCAGCTCAGGTTGAACTTGCAATGATGAACCGCAGTCAAAAAGACTCAGCCTTAAAAAGTGTTATAAAAGCAATAGACTTAAGCCGCAAAGAAATATTTGCAGCCAATTCAGTTGATGTTGAAAAGGCAAGAAGCTCAGGCATGAAGGAATCCCTTGTTGACAGATTAATTTTAAATGATAAACGCATTGATTCTATTATTGACAGCATAGAAAAGGTTATTTTTCTTGATGATCCTGTTGGAATGGTAAAGGCTGGATGGAAAACAAGCGAAGGCTTGTTAATTGAACAGGTCAAGGTTCCTTTGGGAGTGGCAGCCATAATTTACGAGTCCCGGCCCAATGTAACTGTTGAGGCATTCAGCCTTGCTTACAAGGCAGGCTGTTCCATATTGCTTAGAGGTTCTTCTTCTGCCCTGGAATCCAACAAGGCCCTGGTAAAAGCCATAAAGGACGGGCTTGAAAAAGGCGGCGGTATGTTTTTGGCCATAGAACTTGCTGATTCAGGCAAGCGGGAAGAGATTGACGAGATACTTTGTGCGCGTGGTTTTATTGACGTGGTGCTTCCGCGCGGCGGCGGGGAGCTTATTAGGCGTGTAACAGAAAACGCCAAGATTCCTGTAATCGAAACCGGTGAAGGCAACTGTCATATCTTTGTTGATGAAAGCGCTGATATACAAAATTCAATAGACATAATCGAAAACGCAAAACTCCAAAGACCTGGGGTGTGCAATGCAGTTGAAACCCTGCTTGTTCACAAAAACGCGTTAGCCGCACTTATGCCGGCTCTGGCTTCAAGGCTTGCGGGAAAAGCAGAGCTGCGTTGTGATGATCGCGCGATGGCAGCGATCAGCAGCAAACCTTCAGAGCTAGTGGTCAAAGCTGCTACAGAAGAAGACTGGGCCGCTGAATTCCTTGACTATATACTTGCAATAAAAACAGTAGACTCTCTTGACGAGGCAATAAATCATATAAACAAATACAATACAAAACACTCGGATGCCATACTTACAAAAGATATACGCTGCGCAGAGGAGTTTTGTTCGCGTGTTGATGCTGCCTGTGTTTATGTAAACGCGTCCACGCGCTTTACTGACGGCGGTGTCTTTGGCTTTGGAGGGGAACTGGGAATAAGCACGCAGAAGTTTCATGTGCGCGGGCCCATGGGGCTTGATGCCCTGACCTCGCTTAAGTACCGGATTTCCGGTTCAGGTCACATAAGGAATTAGCAGGATAATAAATGACAGATAATGTAAATATAATACCAAAGGTAATCGAAGAATCGCGCAAGATTGTCATCAAGCTTGGTTCTAATACCCTTGCTGACAAAGAGGGAAAAATAAACACCAGCTTTCTTGACGAGTTTGCCGGACAGGCTGCAGCGCTTATGAAGAAGGGCAAGCAGATTACAATTGTTTCTTCCGGGGCCCAGGTTGCAGGGCTTTCTACAATGGGCAAATGGGCAAGGAAAAAAGACCTGCATTACAGGCAAGCTTTGTGTGCTGTGGGACAGGTGGAATTGATGTGGGCCTGGAGAAAGGCCTTTGACAAGGCTGGCATCCATATAGCGCAGATCCTGTTAACAAGAGAGGACTTTGAAGATAATAAACGCACGCTCAATATGAGAAACACCATCTTCACATTAATAGACGAAGGGATAATTCCCATTATTAATGAAAATGATTCGGTCTCTGTTGAGGAAATTAAAATCGGAGACAATGATAATCTGGCCTCTCTTTCGGCCATACTGTGGAGTGCAGACCTGTTAATTCTTTTCAGCGATATTGATGGACTTTACAACAAAAACCCCAAAGAGTTTTCTGATGCCAGCCTGGTGCCGGAAGTTGATAATATTGCTGAAATTGGAAAACTAATATCCACAGGAAGCACAAATGATTTCGGGACAGGCGGAATGGAAACAAAGCTAGAAGCTGCCCGGCGTGCTATTGCGTATAACATTCCTACGATAATAGCGCATGGCGGCAGGGAGCGTGCTCTCCAGGCCCTTGCTTCAGGGACTCAGCAGGGAACAATAATCAAAGGATAAGCCGGAACATGAAACTGCCTGCATTAAAAGAGATAATTGATGAACGCAAGGAAAAAGCTGTGGAGACCCTCTCTGCTGTTTATGCCAAAAACCGTCTGCCGCTTGAAGAATATGAACGCCTTGTGGAATATATTAATAAAATCGAAAGTGAACGCGAGCTTGTTGTTGTGGAAAAAATTGTTGCAGAATACGAAAGCGAAGATAAAATTTCAGGGCAGGGAGCGGACAAGTTTGATTCATCAGATTATAATCCGTCAAATTCTAACGAGACCTATTATCATGCCAATCCTATTAATAACCTTACACTTCTTTCTTCCCATGTAATAGAAGGTTCGATTAAAACAGGTTCACAGTTTGTCAGTATTTTAGGAAGTCAGCATATTAAACTAAAAAAGTCTGATTTGACAAAAAAGCAGACGTTTATAGATATTGTTTCCCTACTTGGAGAAACAGTAATTTTTGTTGAACCAGGCATAAGGGTTATTAACAAGGTTGTTCCAATTTTGGGTGGTGCATGGACAAACAATAAGGTAAACAGGCAAGCTCTAAGCTCTGGCCCTGAGTTGATTGTTTCCGGTGCTGCCATTCTTGGAAATATTACAATTAAAGTTTTAAAGGAATAAAAGGATAATTCTATGGAAAAGAAAATTGCATGTATTGGCAGCGGCAATATGGGCACTGCCTTGATGAATGGAGCTGCTGCTGCAGTAAGCAGTAAAAATATTTATTTTACTGATACAGACAGTGTAAAAGCTAATAATGCTGCCAAAGATATTGGAGCCCAGGTTTTGTCTTCAAATATTCTTGCAGCAGAAAAAGCAGATTATATTTTTCTGGGAGTAAAACCCCAGATACTTGAATCTGTACTTACAGAAATTACTCCAACATTAAAAGAACGGCTTAATAAGAAAAACGTTCCTGTGTTGGTCTCAATGGCTGCAGGCTGGACCATAGAAAAAATCCAGGCTGTTATTGGAGATAAAATTCCTGTTGCAAGGATTATGCCCAATATGCCCTCCCTTATTTCCAAGGGTGTTATTGCCATGGCTCTTTCTCCAGAACTTGATAAAGACAGCGCAGCTCTTTTGGAAAAGATCATGGGTAACTGCGGTCTGGTGGAAATGCTTGAAGAAAAATATTTTGATGCAATAACAGCCTTAACAGGTTCTGGCCCGGCCTTTGTGTATATTTATATGGAAGCACTTATTGACGCTGCTGTAAGAACAGGCCTTCCCAGAGACAAGGTCGTGCATTTGGTAACACACACGGTTTTTGGTTCAGCAGCTATGGTTCTGGAAACCGGCAAGCATCCAGGAGCCTTAAAAGACATGGTAACATCTCCCGGAGGAACTGCCATTGCAGGAATAACTGTGCTGGAAAAAAACGCATTCCGCGGAACAGTTATAAGCGCAGTAGAAGCTGCATGGCAGCGGGCTATGGAGCTTGGCTGATCCAAATCAGGAGGAAGTATGCAGATTGCTCAAATACCAGGCAGGATAAAAGAACTGCGGGAAATTCTTGATATCAGCGCTCTGGATCTGGCACGGGACATTGATATCCCAATGGAAACTTACCTCAAATACGAGGCAGGAGAACTGGATATACCCATAAGTGTTCTGTATAATATTTCTGTCCAGCTTGGGGTTGATGCAACAGTGCTTTTAACCGGCGAAGATCCGCGCATGGACACTGCCAGTGTTTGCCGCAAGGGAAAGGGCGTTATAATCGAACGCTATCCGGGTTATGAGTTTTCAAGCCTGGCTTATAATTTTAAGGGCCGTACCATCGAACCCCTGCTTGTATACCTTGACCCTTCAGGAAAACCAACAGCTCCTGTCAGTCATTTTGGCCAGGAGTTCAATTATGTTGTTGAAGGAAAAGTAAAAATCCATGTAGCCGGCAAAGAGCATATACTTGAAGCAGGGGATTCCATTTTCTTTGATGCCAATCTTCCCCATGGTCAGGCTGCTGTTGACGGCCCTGCCCAGTTTATCACCATTATACAGGAGCGGCATAAACCACAATGAATGAAATACTCTCACGCTTTTGCCCCCGTATTGATTTTGACAGCTACGAGGATTTTTACGAAAATTATATCTGCAATGTCCCGCAAAATTTCAACTTTGCTTATGATGTTGTTGATGAATGGGCAAGGCTCAAACCAGATAAAACAGCCCTGCTTTGGACTAACGATGAAGAAGAAATAAAGTCCTTTAGCTTTAGCGACATAAAGCGCCTTTCTGATAAGGCAGCCAATGTGTTTTTGGGTCTTGGAATAAAAAAAGGTGATGTTGTCATGCTTACACTAAAGCAGCGCCCGGAAGTCTGGGTGCTCCTGAGCGCCCTTGAGAAAATCGGGGCTGTATGCATACCAGGAACATATCAGCTAACGAAAAAAGATATTGTATACCGCTGCAATATTGCAGAGGTAAAAATGCTTGTCAGTGTTGATGATGAGGATCTGCTTGAAAATATCATAAGCGCTTCTTCTGAATGCCCTGCCCTTGTTCACAAGGCTGTTGTGGGTCACTCCCCCCCTGGCTTTATCGACATGCGCAGGGCCATTGAGGAGGCAGACGAAAACTTCAGCCGGCCTACAGGGGATAAAGACACAAAGCTCGATGAACCCATGCTTATATATTTTTCTTCCGGTACTACTGGCATGCCTAAGATGGTGCTTCACAACCACAGCCTGCCTCTGGGACATATAGTCACGGCAAAGTACTGGCAATGCGTTGAGGACGACAAGGTACACCTTACCCAGACAGATTCAGGCTGGGCAAAGTTTGCCTGGGGAAAGATCTACGGTCAGTGGATATGCGGTGCTATTGTCGGTGTGTACGACACGGAAAAGTTCACGCCCCATGGTCTGCTCAAGGCTGTGCAGAGACTAAAGCCGTACAGTTTTTGTGCGCCAGCTACAGCATTGCGTTTTTTTATAAAAGAAGACCTTTCAGAATATGATTTTAGTTTTATAAAACACAGCTCTGTTGCCGGAGAACCCTTAAGTCCGGAAGTGTTTAACAAGATAAAGGAAAAGACAGGCCTTGAAATCCGTGAGGGTTTTGGTCAGTCAGAAACTTCTGTCATGGCTGCCACTTTTAAATGGCTAGCCATTAAGCCCGGCTCCATGGGTAAGCCTGCCCCGCTTTTTGGCCTAAACCTTCTTGACGAAAACGAACAGCCCTGTGATGACGGTATTGTTGGAAATATCAGCATAACAATCGCAGGAAATCATATGTATACGCCGCCCGGACATTTAAAACCCGACCAGCAGTCATGCGACCACAGGTCGCTTGGGCAAACCAGGTCACCCGGCAAAAGGCCGCCAGGCCTCTTTATCGGTTACTGGAAAGACGAGGAAGTGACGAATAACGCCTGGTATGACGAGGGCTACCATACAGGCGACATGGCCTGGCATGACAGTGACGGCTATTACTGGTTTGTGGGCCGTAACGATGATGTAATAAAATGTTCAGGTTACCGCATAGGCCCTTTTGAAGTGGAAAGCGCTCTTATGGAACATCCTTCTGTCCTTGAATGTGCTGTGACCGCTTCTCCTGATCCAATAAGAGGCCAGGTTGTAAAGGCAACTGTTGTGCTGGCTAAAAACTATAGTCCTGGCGAGGATCTAAAAAAGGAACTCCAGAATCACGTCAAGCGTGTTACTGCTCCCTACAAATATCCCCGTATACTGGAATTTGTTGATGAACTCCCCAAGACAATTTCCGGCAAAATCCAGCGCAATATTATCCGGAAAAAAGATAATGATGAATGGGCTTGATAATGAACAGAAAAACGCAGTTATCCTCGAAAGCAATGGTATAATAAGCGCAGGAGCAGGATCAGGCAAGACAAGGGTTCTTGCAAGCCGTTTCTCCTGGCTTATAACAGAAAAAGGCTATAAGCCCGACGAGATTCTTGCTCTTACATTTACAAACAAGGCTGTAAGTGAAATGTACAGCCGTATCTACAGCTATCTTCTTTTACAGGCAGAATCCGGGAATACAAACGCAGCAAATGCGCTTAGGGATTTTTATAAAGCCAGAATAAGCACCCTGGATTCTTTTTCCGCTAACATTGCCAGAACTTCATGTGCCCGTTACGGGATAAGCCCTGATTTTAAAAGTGATGATATGGCATTAAGAAGGCTTGCAAAGGAAGCTGCCCTGCGCTTTATTCTTGATAACAGGGAGCAGCCTGCAATAAGGCAGCTGTTGGTTGATCATAAAATAAAAGCGCTTGCAGAAAATTTATTTGCAGAAACAGTTTTAAGATACAGCCTCATTTCAAGTCCTCTTGATTTTGAAAAATTTCTTGATACACAAAAAAAATTGATTATTGATGTATGGCATAAAGAAACAAGGCTTATGGATAATATTGTCAGCTCAATTATTCAAGAGCTCCATGATCTTCAAAACTCAAAAAAAAGCATCAGCTTAACAAACTCATTATCTGAAATTCTATTGAATAAAACCCTGCCAACAGTGCCGGATATCACTTCTTTTTTGGAAGGAAAAGCAGAGTCACTGCATATTAAAACAAGGCAAAATATAAAAGAATACTTTGATTTTTATGTATCGCTTGTTGAGCTCAGATCTCCCGGAAGATACGGAGATGATTATTCAGGAATTGTCGAAAACTTCCGTATCATCAAGGGGAAAAAACAAGACGGCCTTTTCCACGAGCTTGAATCCATTGCCAATTATGCGCTTAATTTTATTTTTTGTTCAGGTGTTTTTGAATTACTGGAAAAGTTTCAAAATGAGTTTAATGCAAAAAAAAGAAGCACAGGACTTTTAACTTTCAATGACATTGCGCATCTGGCAGTTGATGCCTTAAAAGATCACCCTGATATACGCAGGGTTTACAAAGACGGGCTTCGTATGATTATGATCGACGAATTCCAGGACAACAACGCTTTGCAAAGAGACCTTGTTTATCTGCTTGCAGAAAACAGAGAGCGTATGGAAAAAGACATTCCTTCTGCTTTGGAACTGGAAAATATGCGCATGTTTTTTGCAGGGGATGAAAAACAATCCATTTACCGTTTCAGGGGAGCGGACGTGTCAGTGTTCAGGACTTTAAACATTGATGACGGGCAGAATATGGACAGCAGCGGCAGATTGCAGCTTATTCATAATTACCGTTCAAGACCCACGCTTATCTCAGCTTATAATTACATATTTTCAAAGGTGTTTTTTTCTGATGATTCAAAAGCTGATACTGCAATCCCGGATTATGAAGCAGTGTACACCCCGATCCTGGCACCTAAAGATTCTAGCGAACAGGACAAAGATGCTCCGCTTCATTTTTGTTTTCTGAATGCTCCGGAGCTTTTATCAGATGACGGGATAAGCAGCCAGGATTTGGAAGCAGCTTTTATTGCAGGAAAAATAAAGGCAATGAAGGATAATAAGGAAAAAATCCCTGAAAGGACTGACAAAGGCCTTGAATGGCGTCCCTGCGATTGGGGAGATTTTGCAATACTCCAGCGCAGCTATACACATCAGAGTAAACTGGAAAAGTATTTAAGGGATTTTGGAATTCCATACAATACTGACAGGCCAACCGGCCTTTTTAACGAAGCACCCATACCAGACCTGCTTGCATACCTTAAACTTCTTGTTAATCCGGGTGATCGCATTGCCTACGCAGCTCTTATACGCTCGCCCTTTATGCGCCTAAGCGATCTAAGCCTTGCTGTGTGCATGCTTAATAAAAAAGGTGAGCCATTTGCCGAAGAAAACGAAGAGTTTATTCCAAAAGAAGAAAGAGAGCTTTATTGCCTTGCAAGAGAGCGTTTTAATGCGCTGCAGGAAGCAAGCCGTAAATTACCCATAACAGAATTGATTACAAAGCTTTGGTTTGAAGAAGGGTATCGCCTTGAAACCCTTTGGTCAGAATCAAGCCAGGTTTACGAAAGTCTTTTTGACCTGTTCTACAGCCTTGCTTCTGATGCAGAGGCAAGGGGTTTGAGCCTTGCAGAATTTATCGAATACATGGACGAGATAATGAACAGGGAAGAAAAGCCGGATGACAAGGATATACCAGGAGAAGGAGGGACTGGTGTAAAGATAATGTCTATTCATAAAGCCAAAGGCCTTGAGTTTCCAATTGTGTTTATTTTTAATTGCACAAACGCAGGGAACAAAGGACATTTCTTTGGGCATATAAATTATCATGAAAAATTCGGATTAATCCTTAATATCCCACAAGCAGATGAACTTCCGGCTCCAGTTTCCAAAGGAATGACATTTGGAAGAAATTATTTTCGAAAATTAATGGAGGAGGAAGAACGAGCCAAAGATATAGCAGAACTAAAACGTCTTCTTTATGTAGCCATGACAAGGGCAGAATCAAGGCTTTTTCTTACATTCACATTGCCGCGCCAAACAAAAGAAGAAAAAAAGACATGGGATATGGAAGGCGTAAAATTTAACGAAGAAGTTATTCGCAATCGCCTTAGCCAGCTTGAAGAAAAAACCGAGGCCCGCGATACATTTTTAAAACTGCTTTTACCTGTGCTTCCTGATTTTCCTGCAGATCTTTGTACAATGGAGGCAATTCCTGTATTAACAAGAAAAGAGATTTCCCGCCTTAGCGGAAGTAAAAGCCATCTACATCTCAGTCAAAAACAGGCTGCGCTTGCGGCAGCAGCATATTATGAAAATGCAGAGCTTATTCCAGAAGGAAAAGCCCTCCCATCTTCTTTAGATGCAAGCAGCCTGCGCTGGAAAACTAAAGTATCCGGTAATGCAGATGCTCCGTTAGGGGATATTGCGGACGGCATTTTAAGTTCTGTTCAAGACTTGGGGCTTGCGAACTTAAGCCCAACTGATTTTGGTACTCTTGTGCATGCTGTGCTTGAGGCAAGGCTTAAGGCTCAAAGCTGTATTATACCGCAAAAAATCCGTTCTATTGTTGATAATGAAAAAAAGCTTGATAAATTACTGGCTATGGCAGAGGATATGGCTGCCTCTTTTATTGATTCTGAATTGGGTAAGCGCTGGTTTGATTCAGAAAATCATGAATCAGAATTTCATTTTATTACTTCTGTCACAGTTAATGGAAAACCCATTGCCATTACAGGCAGGATAGACCTTGTTTTTGAAGAAAGCAATGAAGTCGTGGTAATTGATTTTAAAACAGACAGGATCGAAAACCCCCAAGACCATTATGGTCAGCTTGCTGTTTATTTTCAGGCTGCCAAAGATATATTCAAAAAACCTGTGTCTGCCTGGCTTTTTTATCTTCGCAGCGGACTTCAATCCACAGGCCAGCAGTCTGGCGACCAGCAGTATGCTGGCCGGGCTATAAATGTAACAAAAGAAGTACAGGACATCTCCCTGGAACATATGGCAGCGGAATTGCTATTTGAGATGTAATTCATGCAGCGGCAATCGCAATAGCTAAAAAAATATTTGACAGTTAATGTTTTTGCATGTTAAGTTGTATAGAGGTAAAATATGAAAATGAATTTTAATCCTGATGAAAAGTTATATCATATTCAGTGTAAAAGAGGCGAGGTCGGGCGTTATGTTCTTCTTCCTGGCGACCCTTTTAGAACTGATTTTATTGCAGGTTTTCTTGATGAAGCTGTGCTTGTTGCACACAACCGTGAACACAAGACCTGGACAGGTAAACTTGATGGCGTTCCTGTTTCTGTAACTTCAACAGGAATGGGCTGCCCTTCAACAGCCATTGCACTTGAAGAATTAATTAAAATCGGCGCAGATACATTTATCAGAATAGGCACTGCCGGAAGGGTTGCTGAAGCGGCTTTTGATGAATCCCTTGACGGCATTATCTGCAATGCAGCTGTCCGGGACGAAGGTACAACCATTCATTATATTCCTGTTGAATACCCGGCAATTGCAGACAGGCATGTTGTCGCAGCATTAGCTCAAGCTGCAAAAGAGCGCGGCTTAAAATACCTTGAGGGAATTACCCAAACAAAAGATTCTTTTTACGGACAGCATGAACCGCACAATATGCCCGCAGAAGCCCGCTTAAAAGAACGCTGGGAAGCCTGGAAGAGAGGCAATGTTCTGGCTTCGGAGATGGAATCCGCAGCTATATTTGTTATTTCCAGCATTAGAGGGAAACGTGCTGCTGCGATAATGTCTTACAAAGAAATGGAAGATACCATCAAGGTAGCCTGTGACGCAATAAGGCTTTTAATCAAAGCTGACAAAGCCTAAGCCACCGCAGAGCTTGAGCCAAAAAAGCATTATCTCCTGGCGCGCCTTAATGCATCATCCAGGGCAGACAGAAAACCCTCGCTTGAAATTGTCGCACCGGATATGGCATCCAGGTTTGATGTATTGTATTCAAGTGCAAGCTCAAGCAGGTCTTCCATGGCAGAAACAGCAAAAGCATATTCGTCATTTTCCAGCAATTCAATGTCTTCGATACCTGCCCTGGAAAGCGTAAGCCTTATCCTGATAGGGCCGTTAAACCCCCTGCCAGTACCTTCATAAATCCCGGGCTCGTAAAACACAGCTGTACTAAGGCAGGCTCCAAGCACAGTAAGCAGGATTCCCAGCATGACAATAAATCCAAAAACAATTTTCATAATAATCCCTCCATATAATAAATAATAATGTGTCATAATTTATACGGGTTTATTATGCAGCTTGCTTCATATTTTGTTAAAAAAATAGGCAAAAAAAATCCCGGCCTAAGCCGGGACTTTTATGTAGATAGCAATTTACGCGTTAAGCTGTTTTTCGATCAAATCAAGTTCTTCGTAGAGTACTTTGGGAAGCCTGTCGCCGTACTGGGGATAAAAATCCTTGCGTACTTCGGAGATTTCTTTTTTCCAGCCCTCAACTTCAACCTTGGTAAGTTCTGCCATTGTTTCAGCGCTTACACCTTCAGGCGGCTCAATGGAACCGGCCTTGGGCAGGTTGCCAATGGCTGTTTCTACGCAGTTATCAACACCGTTACAGCGGTCAAATATCCATGAAAGAACCCGGGAGTTTTCGCTGTAGCCAGGCCACATGAATTTCCCTTCTTTGTTTTTGCGGAACCAGTTTACAAAGAAAATCTTGGGCAGCTTATCGCCGTGGCCTTCGTCTTCAGCTTTCTTGCCCAGTTTAATCCAATGGGCAAAATAGTCGCCCATGTTGTAGCCGCAGAATGGCAGCATGGCGAATGGGTCGCGACGGACTGTTCCTGCTGCAGCAAGGTCAAGGGCTGCTGCGGTTATTTCAGAGCCGGTGATTGAACCCATAAACACGCCGTGTACCCAGCTCTTGGACTGGTTGACCAAAGGAACTGTGGCAGCTCTGCGTCCGCCAAAGAGGAATGCGCTTATAGGCACGCCTTTGGGGTCTTCCCATTCTGACGCAATAACCGGACACTGGCTGGCAGGGGCGGTAAAGCGGGCATTGGCATGGGCAATGGGCTCTTCAGCGGGCTTTTTATCAGTTTTTGGGGCAGGCCGTTTGTTGCCTTTCCAGTCGATGATTGTTTCACCCGGCGCACCATAGCCTATTTCTTCCCACCACACATCATTGTCTTCTGTAAGACCGCAGTTGGTGAAGATTGTGTTTTTTTCGATTGATTTCATTGCATTGTAGTTAGAGTGATCACTGGTACCAGGAGCGACACCGAAGAAGCCTGCCTCTGGGTTGATGGCATACAAACGGCCGTCTTCTTTAAATTTCATCCATGCGATGTCATCGCCAATGGTCTCTACTTTCCAGCCAGGTATAGCAGGCTGTAGCATAGCAAGATTTGTCTTGCCGCAAGCTGAGGGTAATGCACCTGCAATATATTTAACCTCTCCCTTGGGATTGGTGATTTTTAAGATAAGCATGTGCTCGGCAAGCCAGCCTTCGTCCCTTGCAAGGACTGAAGCAATGCGCAGGGCAAGACATTTTTTGCCTAAAAGGGCGTTTCCGCCATAACCTGAACCATAAGACCAGATCTCGTATGTTTCCGGGAAATGGCTGATAAACTTTTTCTGTACATCAGGTTCGCAGGGCCATTTGCCGTTATCGCTTTCGCCTTCGGCAAGAGGTTTTGCAATGGTGTGGACGCAGGGAACATAAAAGCCGTCTGTTCCAAGTACGTCAAGAACAGATGTTCCTACGCGGGTCATTATGTGCATGTTGACTACTACATAGGGGCTGTCAGAAATTTCAATACCGATTTTGGCAATGTCTGAACCCACAGGTCCCATTGAGAAGGGGATAACGTACATTGTACGTCCCTTCATACAGCCCTTGTATTGGGCAAGCATAGTCTTTTTGAGTTCTACAGGGTCTGTCCAGTTATTGTTTGGACCAGCATCGTCCTTTTTAACACTGGCAATAAAGGTACGGCTTTCCGCCCTTGCAACGTCCGATGGGTCTGACCTGAAAAGGTAACAGTCAGGTTTTTTGTCTTTGTTTAAAGGTGTTCCAAGTCCTGCGTCAACTAATATTTTGAGCATACGGTCATATTCTTCTTTACCGCCTACGCAAATTTCAACTGAAGCTGGTGTAAGGATATCTGTCCATTCCTGTACCCATTCTTTTAATTTTTTGTGTTTGAGATCTTCTGTTTTCATAGCAGCTCCTTTTTAGTTTTGTATTGGGATAATGGGAGTATATCAGATTCAATAATACTAGTACAAGTGGAAAAATGGCATTATTATCATATTTAGGAGATATTATGGATCCAAAAATAATGGCAGCTGCGGCAAAGGAATATGGGACACCCCATTACCTTTATATGGAGCAGACAATAATCGATAATTGCAAAAAATTACTGTCAATGCCAAATGCATACGGGCTTACAGTACGATATGCCATGAAGGCAAATTCCAACAGATCTCTGCTCAAAATAATCAGTTCCCAGGGTTTAAAAATAGATGCAAGTTCCATGAATGAGGCAAGACGCACCCATTTAGCTGGAATCCCCCATAAAGATATAATCCTTACAAGCCAGGAAGCTCCTTTAAATGATGAATTAAAGGCACTTGAAGAGATGATGAAAGCAGGGCTGAAATATAATGTATGTTCCCTGCAGCAGCTCTATAATATCGGGGATTTTGCAGCCAGGAACAATATCAAGCTGGCTATACGTGTCCATCCGGGCATTGGGTCAGGTGAATCCGCCACCCGCAACACCGGAGACAATTATTCCTGTTTTGGAATGCACCTTTCTGATATTGATAAAGCCCTGGAATATGCCAAAAACAAGGGCCTTGTCTTTGACCTTGTTCACGTTCATATTGGCTCTGGCAGCGATCCTGCTGTATGGCAGAGCAATATAGACCATGAATTAAATATAATCGAAAAGTATTTTCCTGATACACAGGCTGTCAATTTTGGCGGCGGGTTCAAGGTTGCGCGTATGCCTGATGAAAAAGCTGCCAATATCGAAGAGCTGGGTAAATATGCAAAGCAAAGAATAGAAGATTTTTATAAAAGAACCGGACGCAAGTTAAACATGGAAATAGAGCCGGGTAACTGTGTTATTGCCCTTGCCGGGTTTATAATAACCCAGGTGATCGATAAAAAGAGAACAGGGCCTGATGGGCTTAATTTTTTAATTCTAAATGGAGGAATGGAAGTAAATACAAGGCCATTATTATATGCTGCAAGGCACCCATTCTATATTGTTTCAAAATCCGGTGAATTATTATTTTCAGAATTTGATGAAAGTTTTAAGGGCACTTACAAGGCTGTTCCTGTAGGCAGATGCTGTGAAAGCGGCGATTCACAAAGTCTTGATTCTTCAGGCTTAAGCGTTTCACGCAAAATGGCAGAACCGGAGATCGGAGATTTTTTTGTTATTGGAGGGGCAGGTGCTTATTGTTCAGCCATGTCTCCCATGAATTATAATTCTCATGTTCAGTCACCTGAGATCCTTTATACAAAAGAAGGCAAACTAAAAGTGATTCGAAAAATACAAACCCTGGAACAAATAATGGAGAACGAAATATGAAAATAAAAGCCGCTGTTGTGGGTTATGGAAATGTTGGCAGACTTGCTGTGCAGGCAGTCTTGTCTGCGCCGGACATGGAACTTTGCGGTGTTGTGGAGGCGTTTGACATTCCCGATGCACCGGAAAAAGTGCCTTTAGTTAAATCAATTGACGAGCTAAGCCTGGGGGAGCTTAGCTCCCCCAACATTGCCATACTCTGCCTGCCTTCCCGTAATGTCCAGGACAATGCAATTTACTGCCTTGAAAAAGGAATAAGCACTGTTGATAGTTTTGATATACACTCAAGCATTTATGAACTTAAATGCACGCTTGATAAAGCTGCCAAAAAAGGCAATGCCAGGGCAGTGCTTTCTGCTGGCTGGGATCCGGGCACAGACTCTGTCATACGTGTTCTGCTTGAAGCCTGCGCCCCAAAAGGCATAAGCTACACTAACTTTGGCCCGGGCATGAGCATGGGTCACAGCGTTGTTGCCAGGGCAATCAAGGGGGTGGAAAATGCAATCAGCATGACCATACCAGTGGGAGCAGGCATACATCGCCGTATGGTGTATGTGCAGCTTGCTCCAGGTGCAAAGATCGAAGAAGTAAGCGCTGCAATCAAGGCTGACCCGTATTTTAGCCATGACGAAACCCATGTCATACAGGTTGAAAACACAGACGATTATTTTGATACAGGGCATGGTGTTAATATGGAGCGCCGGGGTACTTCTGGCATGACATCAAACCAATACTTTAATTTTTCAATGCGCATTAATAATCCAGCCCTGACATCCCAGATAATGGTCTGCGCTGCCAGAGCTGCATTAAGGCAGGCACCCGGCGCCTACACCCTGCCGGAAATACCTGTAATAGACCTCCTGCCCGGAGACAGGGAAGACATTATCAAAAGACTGGTGTAGCAAAGACATACTTGTAGAGAAAATACTTTCCCGCACTCTCAACTCTCCACTATCAATTCTCAATTCTACACTCTCCATTCTCAATTTTTACAAATACCCCTGGTGTTTTAAAAGCTCTGCATTGAGTATGCCGCCGCCAGCAGCACCGCGCACAGCATTATGCGAAAGGCCTGTAAAACGGATGTCAAAAACATTGCAGGGCCTTATGCGGCCAATGCTTACAGCCATGGCCTTGTCAGCATCGCGGTCTTTGCGCGGCTGAGGTCTGTCTACTTCATCACGTAAAATTATTGGCTTTATTGGAGCCAGGGGCAGATTCAATTCCTGGGGCAGGCTCTTGAAATTGGCCCATATCCTTTTTATCTCATCTATCGAAGGCTTTTTTTCACCAAACTCAACGCTCACACAGGCAGAGTGTCCGTCAGTTACCGGAACCCTTGTACAGTGTGCGGAGATTTTCGGATATTCAGCATTCTTGAATACGCCATTTTCCATTGTTCCAAGGATTTTCAGCGGTTCCATTTCAGACTTTTCTTCTTCGCCGCCAATATAGGGAACTATATTGTCTATCATATCAAGGCTTGGCACCCCGGGATAACCTGCACCTGAAACAGCCTGAAGCGTTGTAACAATAAGGCGTTTAATCTCATATCCTTCCTTTATAAGGGCAAAAAGCGGTGTGGTATAACTTTGAATCGAGCAATTTGGTTTAACTGCTATAAAACCCTTGTCCCAGCCCCTTGCTTTTTTCTGCAGGGGAATTATGTCTGTGTGATGATGGTTTACTTCAGCAATCAATACCGGCACATCTTGAGTCCAGCGGTGGGCAGAAGTATTTGAAATTACTGGTATTCCTGCTGCTGCATAAGCATTTTCCAGCGCAGCCATTTCATCCTTGCCCAATTCCAGGGCAGAAAAAACAAAAGCGCAGTTTCCGGCTTTTGCTGCTTTTAATGCAGCGGAAACATCATTGGCATCGGCAACTATAATATCACCCACTGCCTCGACTATACCCTGATGGTATATCCTGCCTGCTGTTGCGTCTTTGAATGTTTTTCCCGCACTTCTGGGAGAAGCTGCGATAAAACGCGGCTCAAACCAGGGATGATCTTTTAAAAGGGCTAAATACTGCTGACCGACTATACCGGCGCCCAATACACCTACGGGAATCTTTGACATAAGTTACTCCTTTTTATGCTCTCATAGTATCAGAAATAAAGCTTAAATTGCAATTACAGAGTTGCGTTCAAGAATAGTACATGGAAGATATATTTTTTTTCTTGTGGTTTTTTGGTATTTTATTTGGTTTAAAATTAATTCTGCGCAGCTCCTGCCTATTTCACTCAGGGGCAGCTGAACAGTTGATAATTCCGGAATATTAACAAGGCTTATATCGCGGTTATCAAAACCAAAAAGCGAAATATCCTTTCCTATTTTTAAACCCTGTGAAGATGCCTGTTCATAAACACCGCAGGCCATTAGATCATTGAAAGAGAATATTGCAGTTGCCTTTTGATCAAACATGGAAGCTGCCAGAGAATAACCAGAATGTCTTTCCCAGTCTCCGTATACTATAAGACCAGGATCAGGCTTGATTTTATGTTCTGCAAGGGCAGCATTATAGCCTTTAAGCCTTGCTATTGTATGGTAACTGGAAGCAGGGCCGCATATAACGCCAATACGCTTATGGCCTTTTTTGATAAGGAGCTTTGTAACATCTTTTGCTGCTTTTTCATCATCAAACATGACACAGGGATATATTTCTTCTTTTGGATAACAATAGGCATATACAAAGGGAATTTGCACTCTGGGGATGTGTACGATTTCCCGGCAGTGATATCCTATATATATAATACCTTCTATTTGTTTGGCTAACATATTGCGAATCATGGATTCCAGAAGCTCATGATGCCTTGGAGTATCTGTAAAGTCATTATTGTAATGTTTAAACAACCTTAAATTCCCCAAAATGATCTCATAGCTGTTTTTTTCGCAAAAAGCGTCTATGCCGTCAACTATTTCAGGTGTATTAAAAACCGTAAGGTCTTCTGTGATAATGCCTATGGTATTGGTTTTTTGCTGCTGAAGATTTCTTGCCAGGGTATTGGGCATATAATGGAGGCTTTTAGCGAGTTCGTGAATTTCTTCTGCTTTGGCTGCACTTGCAGCTCCGGCCTTGTTATTAAGGACATTTGAAACCGTAGCTGTTGAAACCTTTGCCATACGGGCAATTTCTTTTATTGTAATCATGGGATAAATGTTTAGGTAATAATATACCCTGAATGATAGAATTGCAAGTTATGGGTGAATTTGGGTTTCACATTTATCGGGTTAAAACCTTCACATTTATCGGGTTGAAACCTTCACATTTATCGGGTTAAAACACTCACATTTATCGGGTTGAAACCTTTACATTTATCGGGTTGTATGTCATAATTTTATAGAGGATATAACTGAGGATATTATGAGTACTTATCATAAACGTTTTGCAGATCAAATTTTACAAAATCGGCTTAAAGGCTCAGGCGCTGTTCTGATACAGGGTGCCAAGGGCTGCGGGAAAACCGAGACTGCTGTCCAGATCTCCAAGAGTTCTGCCCGGCTTGATGTAGATGATGAAATTCGAGTACGTATGGATGTGGATCCAAAATCAATACTGGAAGGACCTGTGCCCCGGCTGATTGATGAATGGCAGGAATATCCGCAGATATGGAATTATATACGCAGGGAAGTGGATGATCGGAAGAAAAAAGGGCAGTTTATTCTTACTGGTTCGGCAAACCCAACAGAACGAATAAAACTCCACTCTGGCGCAGGACGCTTTTCTGTTATTAAAATGCGGCCCATGTCTTTGTATGAAAAGGGCTGGTCAACAGGTGAAGTAAGCCTTTCTAATTTGCTTAAAGGCAAAGCACCTAAATCCGAGCAGCTTGACTTTAAACTTGAAACATTGGTTGAAAAACTTACCCTTGGAGGATGGCCAAGCCTTTTGGGCGCCAAAAGCCGTGATGCGCTGCGTTTTATGCAGGATTATATACAGCTGCTTGCAGAGATTGATATAAGCCGGGTTTCTGATAAAAAGAGGGATCCGCAAAAGGTTATGCGCCTTTTACAGTCCCTGGCAAGAAATATTTCTACTGAGGTCTCGCTTTCTTCACTGGCAAAGGACACTGGCGGTACAGATCAAAAAATGAATGAAGAGACAGTAGCTGAATATATGGAAGCTCTTGAACGCCTTATGGCTTTAGAACAGCTTCCAGCATGGAGTCCCCATATTCGTTCCGGAGATACCCTTCGTAAAACTCCAAAACGGCATTTTGTAGATCCCTCTCTTGCAATAGGCGCATTGGGACTTTCTGTTAAAAAACTTCTTTCAGACCTTAATTATTTGGGATTTCTTTTTGAATCACTGGTTATACGGGATTTACGTATCTATGCAGAAGTACATGATGCCAGGGTTTTCCACTACCGAGATTCCAGAAACATGGAAATTGACGCCATTGTAGAATATCCTGATAATTCCTGGGCAGCTTTTGAAGTTAAAATGGGTTTTAGCGCCCAGGATGAAGCTGCTGCTAATTTATTAAAGTTTGCCGCTAAAATTAACCAGGAGAAAATGGGTAAACCAAAAGCTCTTACAGTAATAAGTGCAAATGGATTCGCCTGCCAACGTAAGGATGGGGTAAATGTCATACCCCTGGGGGTCTTAACAGCATAAAAAACATTTTTTTCAATAAAACGCTTGACAGATATTAAATATGCATTATATTATTTATAATGAAGCATAGCTTCACTTTAATATCTTTTTACCTAAACGTTTAGGTAAAAAGCTTATCTTTTTGGAGGTTTTATGAAAAAAGTCGTGTTTTTAAGCATGATACTGCTCTTGGTCTGTGGCATGGTTTTTGCAGGCGGCGGAGCACAGGGCAGAGCGGATCTCACCTTTACCATCTGGGGTGATGCAGGAGAAGAAGCAGTAACCCAGGAAGCAGTAAATGCATTCCACCGGGTTCAGAACAGTATTAATGTAACAGTTAGGGCAATACCATGGGAAGCTTATATTGAAACTCTCAATGTCAGTGCTGCTGCAGGTCAATTACCTGACGTTGGAATGATGATGGAATCTGCTGTATTGTCATTTGCAGAAAGGGGACTTTTAGCAGACCTTTCCCAAATGTACGGCCCAAATGAACCCAGGCCCATTGACGCTGTTGCGTTCAGAAATTCACGCGGCAATGTTGTAGCTTATTCAGTTGCCAATGTAATGCTTGTTATGTATTACAACCAGGATATGCTCAGGACTGCTGGCATTACTGCTCCCAAGCGCATGGAAGATTCCTGGAACTGGGATACCTTCCTTGCCAATGCAAGAAGACTTACTCTTGATAATGCAGGAAGAAACCCTGGACAAGCTGGTTTTGACCGTAACAATATCAGACAGCATGGTGTTTTAATTGAAAACCTTACCTGGCAGCTTGAAGTCTGGACAGTAAGCAATGGCGGCGGCTTCTTCAGCCCCGATGGACGCGAAGTATGGATCGACAGACCTCAATCCATTGAAGCAATCCAGAGAATTGCTGACCTTCACCTTGTACACAATGTTTCCCCCTTCTCACCTGGCTTAACAGATGATGGTGTACAGCGCTCACTTCTTACAGGCACAGTTGCAATGACCACTAACGGTACATGGAATATTGGTACTGCTCTTAGAGAACCCAGAGATGCTGGAAGACTTAATTATGGCGTAAGCGTACTCCCCAACATGGGTACAAGACTTACCATGAACACCGGCGGTCCTGTTGTAGTGTTTAGCCAATCAAGGAACCAGAGAGCAGCCATGGATTTTGCAAAATGGTATTCAAACCCGGATAATAATTTTGGTTTGATTGAAGCTGGTATCTGGATGCCCACACTTGCAAACTGGTTTACAGATGATGCTATACTCCGCAGATGGGCAACAAGTCCTGCTTATCCGCCATTTGATGAATTCCGCAGTGCTGTAGTTCAGACCTCTCTGAATTACTCAAGGCCTGTATCCAACTATTACACCAACAACTCAGATGCTTTCATCGCATTGCTTGGCTCAATCCTTGGTAATGTATGGACTGGTCAGACAACTGCACAGCAAGCTATTACTGCAAATGCTGCTGCACTCAGAAGAGCTCACGCAACTGGTCAATAATGCTTCTTAGTTTTTGAAATGCTGTTCCAAAAGTTGACATTTTGGGACAGCTATTTTAGACTTATAGAAAAACCGGCCTTTGGCCGGTTTTTCCAATGCCTGTGACAAAACTAAGGGGAATAATAGTGAAAGAAGTAAAACCAAAAACATTAAAATACAAAACTGATGAATGGCGTGCTGCATATATACTTCTTATCCCGGCATTTGTAGGTTTGACATTTCTTACATACGGCCCGCTTTTGGCTGTATTTGGTTTAAGTTTCTTTGAAATGAGAGCAGGCGGTATGCCTTCTTTTATTGGACTTCAAAATTATGTGCAGCTTTTTACCATTGATCCATTTTTTATGGATTCTTTAAAAGCCACTGTATATTTTACCATTCTTGCTGTTGCCGGAAGCATGGTGTATTCGCTTGTTATGGCAATGTTATTAAATCGTAAGATACCTGCCAGAGGTTTCTTTCGCGCGCTATTTTTCCTGCCTTATATGCTGCCTGCAGTTGCTGTGTATTTGGGCTGGGATTGGCTTTACCGCACAGATAACTTTGGTTTATTTAATTATATATTAAACAATTGGTTTGGGATTCGTAATATACTTTTCCTTTCACATCATGCCTGGGTTGTTCCCTCCCTTGCCTTTATTGCAGTCTGGCTTTGCGGAAACATGATAGTTATATTCCTTGCAGGTCTTCAAAATGTTCCCAGGGTTTATCACGAAGCAGCGGAAATAGACGGAGCAAATACCTGGCAGCGCTTTTGGAATATAACAATTCCCTGCATGAGTCCTATAATTTTTTATAATTTACTTATGTCAATAATAGCTAATTTACAGGTTGTAACACCTGCTCTTGCATTGACTCAAGGGACACCGGGCAATGCATCCAGGTTTATAACATTCCTTATGTATGATTATGCTTTTAGAAGAGGTCATTTGGGCCTTGCAAGTGCAGTATCTTTTGTACTCTTTATTATTATTGGTATTTTTACCAGCATACTTTTTGCAACATCCAAAATGTGGATATTCTACGAAGGAGAAAAGAAATGAGTACAATTCAAAGCCGCATTAGAAATGAAAAGATCTTTAATATATCTTCGTTAGTATTACTTTGTGGTATTTCCTTTCTTGTTCTGCTTCCTATTTGGTGGATTATCCGCTCAAGTCTTATGTCCAATGATGAGCTTTTCAGTGTTCCGCCCTGGTTTTTCCCCAGGAATTGGCGTTTTTCAAACTATATAGAACTGATACCTCACTTTCCATACTTGCGATACTTAAGAAATACCGCATTGATCATTGTGCCATCTGTCTCATTCGGAGTAATTACTGCAACAATGTGCGGATATGCTTTTGCCAGGCTTAATTTTCCCGGGAAAAAATTAATTTTTTCTTTAAGCGTTGGCTCCATGCTGCTGCCTGTAATGGTTACGCTTATCCCCCTCTTTCTTTTGTGGTCCGGGCAGATATGGCGTATGATGGGATTGAATGGGCCCAACTTTATTAATACATACTGGCCGCTTATACTTCCCTGGCTTTGCGGGGGAGGTGCGTTTAATATATTTTTGATACGCCAGTTTATAACAACCATTCCAAGGGAGCTGGACGAAGCTGCCTATATAGACGGAGCAGGACACTCTGTTATTTTATCCATGGTAATTGTTCCAAATATTAAACCAGCTTTGATAGTAGTAGCACTGTTTATATTTGTTGTGCTGTGGAACGATCTTTTGCAGCAGGTAATATACATACATGATGCACAATGGCATACAATAGCAATTGGTTTAACAAGATTTAGAAGTGCTTTGGTTCAGGACCATTCATCAATGATGGGTGCTACTGTTTTGTCTTTTATTCCAGGAATAATTATATACCTTCTTGGACAAAAGCAGTTTGTAGAAGGCATTGCTTTAACCGGTATGAAAAGTTAGCCATGGAGTTTTGTCAAGTCTGATATTAACTCTTTGCATACGAATAAATAAAACGCAACCAGAGGTAGAAAATGAAAAAGTATGACATCACATTTATCGGTCATATGTGTTATGACGAAGTTACACATTTCCAGGGTGACACTGTTGTTGCACCCGGCAGCGCTGTACTGTGCGGAGCCATGGTAACAGGTAGGCTTGGTGTAAACACAGCCGCAATTGTTAAAATGTCTTTGGATGAAGAAAAAATAAACCAGCCCATGAAAGATGTGGGTGTTGATGTGCATGTCATCCCTGCAGAATGTACAACATACTCCCGTGTTTTGCACGAGTCGGCAAATGTTGACGAGCGCAAGATCACGCTGGTCAGAACAGCCGGGCTTATTAAAATCGAAGATGTACCCCAGTTTGAGTCAACATATGTTCATTTGGCTGGTATTTCAGATTCTGAGTTTGATATGGCCTTAATTGACGGACTTAAGGCCAGGGGCCATAGTCTTTCAACTGATATGCAAAGTTTTGTGCGCCAGATTACACCTGTTACAAATGAAATTGATTTTGGTGATGTTAAGGATAAAAAAGAAATTATCTCAAAGATGGACAGAATAAAACTGGACATAGTAGAAGCTAAAGTGCTTACAGGAACAGATGACCTTGAAAAAGCAGCTCTTGTTGTAGAATCCTGGGGCTGCCCGGAGATCGTCATCACAAGGTCAGAAGGTGTTTTAGCACGCGTTAATGGTGTTAATTATTATGAAAAATTTTCCAATAACAGTGTTATAGGACGCACAGGACGAGGTGACACTACATTTGCCGCCTATCTTTCCTATAGATTAAAACACGATGCAGCTGAATCTTTAAAATTTGCCGCAGCTCTTGTGTCCATCAAAATGGAAACTTATGGTCCTTTCCAGGGCACAATGGAAGATGTGTTGACAAGGATAAAAGAAAAACACTCATAGCACGGAGATATAAATGTATATTGATAAATTTAGCATTGATTCTGACTGGTGTGTAATAGAAGACAGTTTTGATATAAGCCGTGTGCGGCACAACGAGTCAGTCATGGCTTTGGGTACAGGTTTTTTGACCATACGTTCCAGCTTTGATGAGGGTTTTTCTGATGACGAGCAGAATATAAGCTATGAACGCAAGGCCATGAATGTTTCTCTTGAAGTTGTACCTACAAAAAAAAGCCGCTGGGGATCTTTTCTTCCTCTTGTGCAGGGCAGGCATCCACATTGGAATGTTGGTGTTATCAATCTCCCCTATGTGCTTGGCCTTGAGGTTTATGCAGATGATGAAAAGCTGGACATGGAAACCGGCAAAATCAGCGGCTATAAGCGCTGGCTGGACATGAAAACAGCAACTTTGTACCGCACATTTTTGTGGCAGACAAAGTCTGGTAAAAAATTAAACCTCCTGTTCAAACGTTATATGAACCCGCAAGAAAAATTTGTTGTTGTTCAGGAACTTTATATAACTTCTCTTGATAGCAGTGTTGATATCATAACAAAAAGTTATGTTGATAATGATATACGCACAAATGGCTGTGACAAGTATATAAGCCGTGCAATAGGATTTGCAGCAGATCAGGTAATTTATTCTGATATTATTGGCAATCTGGATGACAGGGTCATCTCTGCAAGCCGCATGGTTTGTGATAAAAACTCAAAACATAAAATTGAGCGTGATGGATGCCGTGTCTCTGCAAGTCTTTGTTTTTCAATAAACAAAAATGAGCAGGCTCTTGTACGCAAGGTTTCCACTCATGCAGCTTGTGTGCATTTTGAAAGAGAATGTCTTTTGGACGAAGCCATTAAAATGATCAATGCCTCTTTGGACAAGGATGCAGATTCTTTGCATGCAGCCCATGTCGAACACTGGGCAAAAAATTGGGACATCTCTGATTTGCAGATCAAGGCAAATGATCCCAAAGGCTATAACAGCCAACGCGCCATAAGGCAGTCCATCTATCATTTGTTCCGCGCACGTTCAACTGATCCGCGCGCGCTCAACTGCGCAAAGGGAAGCACCAGCGAAATGTATCTGGGTTCTGTGTGTTGGGACATGGAAATTTTCTTCCAGCCATTTTATATTTATACCCAGCCAGAGCTTGCCAAAATGACCTGCCTTTACCGCCACCATATACTGGACGGAGCAAGGCGAAGCGCAAAAGCCCACAATTATATTGGCGCGCGCTATCCCTGGCAGACAGACCGTTACGGGGATGAGGTCTGTTCACTTTTTGAATACGCAGACCACGAAATTCACATAAGCGCTGATATTGTAATTGGTATATGGCATTATTATCTTAACAGTCTTGACAAGGACTATCTTTACAATAAGGGGCTTGAAGTAATTATTGAGACATCCCGTTACTGGACCACGCGCGCAGACAAACTCAAAGGCCGTCCTGGCTGGAATATTCTGGGTGTCATGGGCCCGGATGAGTACAAGCCAATCACCAATAACAACGCATATACAAACTTTGTTGTCAGGGAAAGCCTGCGTCTTGTTGAAAGGGTTGTAAATATGTGCAAGGCTGATGCACCTGACGCTTACAAGGCCTTATGCGCAAAGATTAATTTTAATGAAAAAGAAATTGCGCTCTTTAATGAAATTGCAGACGGCCTTCCAATACCCAGGGATCATGAGCGCAAGATCATCTGGCAATGCGATGATTTTGATACAGCTTTTTCAGAAATAGATATACAGGGTCTTTGGAAAGACAAGGATAAATTGTTTGGCTTTTATACAACCCAGGAACAGCGCTACCGTGCCAAGTGTATAAAGCAATCAGATGTTATTGCGCTCATGGGTCTGTACACAGAGGCTTTTACAAAGCAAGAGATGGCAGCCTCCTACGACTACTATAATCCCTTTACAATCCACGACTCATCAAACTCGATCTGTCACAATGCCATTGTTGCAGCCTGTATTGACCGCCCTGATGCTGCCTATGATAACTGGATAAAGTCCATGGACATTGACTTTGGTCAGCGTCCGCGCGCTTCTGACGGTATACATTTTGCCAATGTCGGCGGGATGTGGCAGGAACTTGTTTTAGGTTTTTGCGGCATGGTAAGCGCGCTTAATACAGATACATTGACATTCAAACCCTGCATGCCCAAAGAGATTGACTCCATCTCTTATCAGATTATCTGGAAAGGCCAGAAAGTCAGCATTAATGTAACTGGAAGCAAAGTTGCATTAAAGAATATGTCTTCAAAAGAATTATCCTTTATTGTTAAGGGTAAGACAGAACATGTTGCTGCCGGAGCAGAGGCAAGTATATCATATTGATCTTATTGATATCAGGATATTATGAAGCAATCATTAAAACAATCTCTGCCTCTTTCTAAAATTCATATTGATGATCAGTTTTGGAATCAATATATTAGCTTAATTCCAAAAAAAATGATCCCCTATCAATGGGAAATCCTTAATGACAGGGTCAAGGATGCTGCGCCAAGTTATTGCCTGCGGAATTTTCGCATTGCCGCTGGCGAAGAAGAAGGCCGGCACAGGGGAATGGTTTTCCAGGATTCTGACGCAGCAAAATGGCTTGAGGCAGTTGCATACAGTCTTGCTATTTCCCCTGATCCGGATTTGGAAAAAAACGCTGATGAGCTAATTGCCCTTGTTGGACGTGCCCAGGAAAACGACGGCTACCTCAACACCTACTTTACGCTTAACGAACCAGATAATAAATGGAAAAACCTTACAGAAGGCCATGAGCTTTACTGCGCAGGGCATTTTATTGAAGCTGCTGTTGCATATTTTGAGACAACTGGAAAAAAAGCTTTTTTGGATATAGTCTGCCGGCTTGCCGATCATATCTGTAAAGTTTTTGGCCCGGAAGAAGGTCAATGCCACGGTTATCCCGGACATCCGGAAATCGAGCTGGCTTTGGTCAGGCTTTATCATGTAACAGGTGTAAAACATTATCTGGAGACTGCAAAATATTTTGTTGATGTGCGCGGCGGGAAACCAAATTATTTTGCAGAAGAAATAAAAAAACCTGATTTTAAACCCATATTTTCACACCTTGAAAGAATTGATCCAGGGTACTTCCAGTCCCATGTTCCTGTACGTGAACAGGACACTGCCGAAGGCCATTCTGTAAGAGCGCTCTATTTGTATTGCGCCATGGCAGACCTTGCAGAAGAATACAATGACAATGATCTCCTTAAAAGCTGCTGTCTTCTGTGGGAAAATATTGTCCAAAAGCGTATGTACATAACCGGAGGCGTTGGTTCATCAGCTTATCTGGAACGATTTACCACAGACTATGATCTGCCAAACGACTCAAATTATTCGGAGACCTGTGCTTCCATTGCCCTTGCCATGTTTGGTCTGCGCATGGCCAGGATCACAAAACACGCATCTTACTTTGATACAGTTGAACGCGCGCTTTACAATACAGTCACAGCAGGCATTTCCCTGGAAGGTGACAGGTATTTTTACGTTAATCCCCTGGAAGTTTGGCCAGATGCTTGCATGGACTTTACATCGCGCTCTCATGTTAAGCCCTTACGCCAGAAGTGGTTTGACTGTGCCTGCTGTCCGACAAATGTCGCGCGGACTTTTACAAGCCTTGGTTCTTATATTTATTTTTTTCATAAAAAAGATGATACAAACGAACTATTTTTAAATCTTTTTATACAAAACAAAGCTTGCTTTGATATTGACGGAAAACCCGTAAGCATTTCTGTTATAACCGACTATCCAAAATCAGGGTTTGTTAAAATTGCCGTAAGATCAGAAGCAGCTCCCTTTGCAATAAATGTACGAATACCGGATTTTGCCGACGATTTTAAAGTTTTGCTTAATGGCAATAATGTTAATGGTGAAATAAAAAACAATTATTTTTCTGTTTCCAATATCACAAATAATGATGAGATAACAGTTTCATTTACACTTAAACCCCTTATTGTTTTTGCCAACCCAAGGGTTCATCAGAACTGCGGGAAAGCTGCCATAGCGCGCGGTCCTGAGGTTTTCTGTTTTGAAGAAATTGATAATGGCCTGAATCTGGCTGCCCTTTCTTTAGATACTGAAGCAGCACTTGAAGAATCCTGGCAGGATGATACTCTGGGCGGTTTTATGATGATCAAAGCCAGGGGTAAAAGGCTTGTGGAGCCAGCTTTGCCTGAATCTTTTTCAAGCAAGTTTATTCCGCAAACCCTTGATGCGGAACTTAAAGCCCTGCCTTACTCGTATTGGGGCAAGCGTACTCCGGACAAACCTGGTGAGATGATTGTATGGCTGCGCGCGTATTGATATCCAGGCGCAATAAATTGCGCTCATTATAAATTTCTGATTATATCAAGCCTTATTTGTTCAAAAGATATACCATCAAAATCATCTATTAAGTCTCCGCTTATATAAAGTTCCCTTGCTTTTAAATAAAATGGATCTTCAACAGTATAAATATTTCCGCTGGCAGGAATTGACCAATCACCTGACAGGCGTCTTATATGTTCAGTCAAAAAATTAATAAACAATAAGGCTTCTTCCCTGTTGTTGGATTCCTTTGCAATTCCAAGGTTCCATCTTCCTGCAACAAAGATCGGCCTTCCTATATAATTATCCGGAACAGGTATTGCAGTATAATCAAGCGCATCTCCAAGGCCTTGTCTAAGCAGAGCCATGTCTTCGGCTGTGCCTATCATAAATGCTGTTTTTGCATCGATAAAAGCGTTTCTTTTTTCATCTTCATCCATAAGAAAAGTTCCGGGTAAAAGCAATCTCTCCCTTTCAAGCAATGAGATAAAATTTATCAGTTCTCTTATTTCATTCTCTGTAATTGTTGTGCCGGATGCCAAAACCCAGGAATATAAATCCCGCAGATGGCTTTGGGGATTACCTTGAGCCAGGGCCAATGCTATTGCGTAAACATCATTTTCTGCTGCGGCTATTGTTCTTGCCTGTTCCAAAAATTCGCTTCTGGTTCTGGGAGGTCTTATAAAACCATTTCTTGCAAGTATATCCATATTGTAATAAAGCGGATGAAAAAAAGTTAATAGTGTAAATATCTCCGGCTCGATTAGCTCATTATCAAGAAATTCATTAATCATTAAGCTATCCAAAGCGATTATATCTCCGGCAAGTACACCATCAGGAGCAGCTGTAGAACTTGTCATATTTGGTATAAAATTCAATCTTATTCTTACATCTTCATTATAAAGTTCTTCAAATTCACTAACCAGGGTTTTAAGGATTTCTTCATTTCCTTCCCAGCTATAGGTAAAAACGAGTGTTTTTATTCTGTTTATGGAACTGTTGTTTACCCAGAAGCGAAATATTGAAAAACCCAAGACTGCCAAAGCCAGAGCAAATAATAATAGATCCCTGTTAATTTTTTTGCTAGTGTTAGTTTCATTCATAAAGACCTCGACTTTTTTTTATTTTTTGTATTAAACTATATTATGCTGCGGATATTCAGGAAACTCTTGTCAATTCCCCAAATAATACTACGCCGTAGGGCTTTTCCTCCCGATACACTCATCGAGGAAAGATGGATCGCAGATTTCAGCAAATCCAAACAAGTCCGTTTTGATATAAAATCAGATTCATTATACGATGCCAATATCCAGAAATTCAATTCCCGAAATTGCCTTGTCCTGGGACTTAAGAAAACCAATTCAATAGTCTGGACAGATTTTCCTGGTTATAAGTACGGGGATTTGATAATTCAGAGCCGTATATATATTGACAGCCGCGGCGGTTATGCGGCTGGCGGAATGATTTTTCGCAAACTCGATGACAGAAATTATTATTCCTTTCTTATTTCAAGCAAAGGGTATTTTAGGCTGGACCTTGTAAGAAATAATACACCTTATGCCTTGATAGGCTGGACCGAACTGCCGGATATCATGTCTTCTGAACTAACAAGGGATCAAGGGATAGATTTTTCCATAATTAATTTTGGCAGTAAGATTGTTCTTTTAATCCGCGGTGCCTGGGTTGCAGAGATCAATGATACAGCATTGCTAAACGGCGAGATCGCCTTTATAGCAGCGTCTTATGAGGCGGAAACCAGTTACGATGAAAATGATTCCGGTGAGATCCCGGAATACATCAAGCCAGGGACAGATATTTCACTTTTACTTACCCCCCTGGAATTTGGTGATCTTAGTCAGTATTCTGCAGAAGTCTTTTTGGAATCTATAACAATAGAGTCCCGGTTTTCTGAAGTATCGCAGGCGTATGAGACTTGGAAAGATGATACATTAACATTAAACCTCCAAATAAGTCCCAGAGCCCGTCTAAATCTTGCAGAAACTTTTACAGCTTTAAACAAGCACAGGGCAGCCCTGACCCAGATTCAGAAAGCCTGGAAATTTCCTGATTATAAGAGGAACCAGAAAGAATTGCTTTTGGCAGGCAGGCTTTCACAGCTGGCAGGTTATACACGGGAGGCTGAAAAGTATATAAGCGAATGTTTTGAATTAAATCTCCAGACCCCTGAAGGACAAGAAGCTGTTTCAGAGATGGCAAAAATTTTATATGAAGAAGAAAAATTTATTGATTTAAAAAATTATTGCAAAGAGGCGAATAAATTAAAACCAAACGATCCTGCACTTAATACTTTTTTGGGACATGCCTGCTTTAATTTAAAGGAATATACCGCGGCAGTAAAAGCTTATGACAAAGCATATTCTCTTGACCCAGATAACGGCATATTTGCCAAAAATGCAGCAAATATTTATGAAATCCTTGGAAAGAAAAAACATGCATTAAAAAACCTTTTGGCTGCCAGTAAAAGTTTTCTTGCAAGCGAAAATTATAATGATCTGGGTCTCCTTGTTCCCAAGCTGCTCAAGCTTGGCAAAAATGATGCTGAATCGCATGGCCTTGCAGGCAAATGGGCTTTTGCTGTTGAGGATTGGGACATGGCCTGGGAAGAAATTACACTTGCCCGTGATATGGAAAAAAAGAAACGCCTCCCCAAAGATGCGGCTTTGGCTTATCTTGAAGCCCTGCTTTTTATACGGGACGGAAACAGAAGAGAAGCACTTTATCTTCTGGAAGAAGCAATATCTTTACAAAAGGATTACGCGCTTTTTCATTTTAAAATGGCAGAGAACCGCTATCTTTTGAATAATGATCCAAAAGACAAAAAACTTTTATCAAGTCTAAAGACTGCTTTAAAACTTGATCCAAAAGACGGTTGGATAAATAATTTTGCAGCACAGCTTAGCCTTGCAAATAACAATCTTGATGAAGCAGAAGAATACCTTAAAAAAGCGCATTCACACCTTGGAGATCATCCGGCAATCATGTTGAATCGTGCTTTAATGCTTAGTCTTAAAGGTTCATTGGATAAGGCATTAAAACTTCTTTCCAGGGATGATATTGATTATGAACCAGGCATGGCCCTGAATTGCGCAGGGAATATTCTTGTAGAAGCCGGTCATATGGACGAAGCTGACGAATACTACAGAAAAGCTGTTTTGGCAGCTCCGGATAATATAGAATACCTTAGCAACAGGGCTGCTTATCTTATTGAAATGGGATATCTGGGAGAGGCTGATACGGTTTTGACAAAGCTGCTTAATATAAGACCCAGCCCTGCTGTTTTGGAATCAATTAGTTTTATTGCCTACAAAAAAGGTGAGTATGAACGTGCTGAAGCTGCCTGTCTTAAAGCCCTTGAACTTGATCCTGACCATGTCCCGTCCCTGCTTTCTTTGGGATGGGTATATGTAAAGTTACAGCGCATTGACGAAGCTTTGGAAATTCTTGAAGACCTTAATTTTCTTGAGCTCTCTGATCTTGCTGCCATGCACAGGGACGAGCTTTTCAATCACCTTGATGCAATGCTTAATACAACCATATCCTGCGCTTCCTGTGAAAATGAATGGAGGGTTGCCAAAGAACCTGTACCCATACACGGCATACGTCTTTTTGCCACACCACCTGATAATATGCCGGCAGGCTCATGCCAAATATGCGGTGAGACCTGGTGCATAGGCTGTGCAAAGAAAAACCTTGATAAAAGCAAGCGCTTTATCTGCAGGGAATGTAAAAAGCCCTTAACGCTTACCAACGAAGGTTTAAAGAAGATTATTTATGACTGGGGTGTAAATGACGGACTTATTGAGAAAAATGCATTAAAAATGAAAAAACGCAAAAGTAAAAAAAATAAGGTGAAAAAATGAGCGGATTGCAGGCGGTTTTTTTATTACTGGCTATAGTATTAATACCGCTTGTACCGGTTTATATCTGGTTCAAAAAAAAGAAATTCAATACGCTTAGGTTTCTTCTTGCAGTAAGTGCCGGTGTACTTACAGTTCTTGTCGGAGGCTTTGTACAAAGTTTTTTCCCCATGTATTTATCAGGCACAAACGATCTTGTATCGCTTCTTTACAGTGTTTTTATCCGCATTTCATTAACAGAAGAATTATGCCGCGTCCTAATATTATTTTTACTGTTTTATTTTATCCCCTATTCAAAAATTTTATTTAAAAATAATACTGATAAAAAGAAAGGAATTGAAGAAGAACGCTTTGGGCCTCCTTTTTTTGGTGCAGCTTCTGGCCTGGCAGCAGGTCTTGGATTTGCAGCAGGTGAAAGTATTTTTTACAGTCTCGCTGATCCCGGCATAGCATTGCTGCGTTTTTCTTCTGCTGCTGTACATGGCGCCTGCGGAATTAGAACAGGAGCAGCGCTTGGCATTTTTTCAACGTCACGTTTTAATGCATTAAGTTTATTCTTTAGTGCTTTTATGATCCATGGTATTTATAATTTTAGTATTTTAAATCCAATAATTCCTGTATTCCTTCCGGTCTTTATTGCTTTTGCAGCCCTTGCTTCATCCCTTGTATCAGTGTATTTTGGGAGCCGTAATGCAAATATATACTGATGGCGGTTGTTCCGGAAACCCTGGGCCTGGCGGCTGGGCCTATGTAATGGTTATAAAAACCTTCCAGGGTGAAACTGTTGTTGCAGAAGACTGGGGTGCAGAACAAGACACTACAAATAACCGCATGGAACTTATGGCTGTGATCTCTGCCCTCAAAGCCTTAAATGAAAAAAAGGGCCTTCCCCGTCAATTTACAATTTTAACTGATTCCCAGTATGTTCAAAAAGGCATTACCGAATGGATCCATAATTGGAAGGCAAGGGGCTGGAGAACAGCGGACAAAAAACCTGTCAAGAACCAAGACCTCTGGCAGGAACTGGACAGCATCAGCCTTAGCGGTGATTATTCAATAAGCTGGCAGTGGATAAAGGGCCATGCAGGCAATGTTTACAATGAACGCTGCGACAGCCTTACACAAAAAGCCATTGCTTCAATAAGGTAAGATGTTCACCTGGCAGCGCTCACGCAGGAATGTCAGACTGTGATTATAATAAGAGGGGAGTTAAATGTTAGCAGCAGATAATTATTCTTATTATTGTAATGAAATAAAGGAGAATGAAGAATATTATAACAAGCAAATAATAACATATATTGGAAATAAAAGAAGCCTACTGCCATTTATTAAAACAGGATTAGATAAAGTTTTATCAAGATTAAATAAAACAAAAATAAAATCATTTGATGTTTTTTCTGGTTCTGGTATTGTGGCGCGTTATTTAAAATCATACTCATCAAAAATAATTGTAAATGACTTGGAAAAATATTCTGAAGTTATAAATGATTGCTATCTTTCAAATATTTCAGAACTAAATATGCATAAAATGTTGGAATATTACAATAAATTATTGTATCAATTAAATGAAGAAGATTTAATGCCAGGTCTTATTACAAGGTTATATGCTCCAGGCAGAGAAGATACTATTTGTAAAAATGACAGGGCTTTCTATACATATAGAAATGCTTGTTATATTGATACAGCCAGGAGATATATTGAAAATATTCCAAAAGAATACAGAAGCTATTTTCTGGCTCCATTATTATCAGAAGCATCTATTCATTCAAACACATCTGGTGTATTTAAGGGTTTTTATAAAGATTCAATAACAGGTATTGGAAAATTTGGCGGGAATAATAAGGATGCTCTGGCTAGAATTCTTGGAAATATTTATATCCCATTTCCAATATTCAGTAATTTTGAATGTGATTATGATATCCATCGCGGAGACTCAAATATAATTATTGATTCAATTGAAAGTGTTGATCTGGCATATATCGATCCGCCATACAACCAGCATCCATATGGTTCAAATTACTTTATGTTAAATTTAATAATTGATTATATTGAACCGCATAATATTAGTAAAGTTTCCGGAATTCCTGATAACTGGAATCGATCATATTATAATAAAAAACAATTTGCATATAACTCATTTAAGGAACTTGTAGATAAAATTAAAGCAAAATATTTACTTATATCATTCAATTCAGAAGGATTTATACAGCATAATGAAATGGTGGATCTACTTAAAAAGATAGGTAAATTGGAAATATTGGAAACAAAATATAATACTTTCAGAGGCAGCAGAAATCTAAAAAATAGAGATATACATTTAAAAGAATACCTGTATCTTGTAGAGAAATAATAAAAACAAGCGCAGGAAATGGAGAAAAGAAGTTATGGAAAAACAAACATTTAAAAACATTATTATTGGTTTTGGCAAAGCCGGGCGTGCACTTGCAGCAAAGCTCAGTCAAGAAGGTGAAGAAAGCATTATTATCGAGCGCGACCGTTCTATGGATGGCGGAACCTGTCCAAATGTCGGTTGTGTACCATCAAAAACACTGATTATCGCAGCAAATCGCAATCTGCCATTTCCTGATGCAATGAAGCTCAAATACGCAACTCGCGAAAAAATGCACACTGGCGCAACAAAAGGCGCATTAGGCAAACCTCTTGTATCTTATATGAACGGATTGGCAAAGTTTACCAGCTCAGATGAAATTGAAGTCAGTTTGCCTGATGGAACAATCAAGCGTCTTAAAGGCGAACGTATTTTTATCAACACAGGTGCAACACCTGTTATTCCTGAGATTCCGGGAATTCTTGACAGCAAAAATGTTATCACGTCAGAAGCCGCGATGGAGCTAGACAAACTGCCGGAAAACCTTGTGATAATAGGTGCAGGCTATATAGGACTTGAGTTTGCAGGTATGTTCAATTGCTTTGGCAGCAAGGTTACAGTGCTTGAGCCTTTTAGCAAGTTCATGCCGCGCGAAGACAGGGATATAGCAGACGAAGTATATAAAGACATGGCAGAGTCAGGGATTAGTTTTCATTTGAACACACAAATTGAAAAAATTTCTGACAATGAAGTACTTGCAGGCGGCGTAAACTACAAAGCTGATAAAATTCTTGTTGCAACAGGCCGCAAGGCAAACACCAGTGACTTGAACCTGTCAGCTGCCGGCATTGAGTTTTTTCCAAATGGCGATATCAAAGTTGATAATAATCTCAAAACCATAAATAAAAATGTTTGGGCCCTGGGTGATGTGCGCGGAGGAGGTCAGTTCTACCAATTGTCTACGGATGATTTTCGCATTGTTTACAGTCAACTCTTTGGCGATGGCAGCCGTTCGCTGTCGAGCGCCCAGCGTCAGAACGTTCCTTACAATGTTTTTATTACTCCGCCGCTCTCCCGCGTTGGCCTTGATGAACAGATGGCGCAATCAGCTGGTATAAAGTACCGCCTGTTCAAAATGCCAGCAGCAAAAATTGTCAAAGCACATATATTCCAGGACACACGCGGACTTTTGAAAGCATTGGTTGACCCGGAGACAGACGAGATCCTGGGGGCATCACTTTATCACGAAGACTCACACGAAATTATAAACCTTATGTCACTTGCCATGCAAACACGCGTTAAATACACACAACTGCGTGACCAGATATTCACGCATCCGACAATGGCTGAAGCATTAAATGATTTGTTTGCGAATGAAGTGAAGTAGTATATAATTAAACCAATGCAAGGGAGAATTATATGAAGAAGCATTAAGACTTTATAGGTCAGCTTTAGTAGGTCATCCAAATAATGCTTTTATTCAAAACAGAATATTTGAAATTCAAAAAATAGATTAGCTTTTCACCCCAACATGCTTAAGGTATAGAGCCATGGCTGTTCCCATAAGCGCATGGACATAAGGGGCTTTGCCCATTCCGTTAAATGCTTGTTTCCATGGCACTATTTCAACGCTGACATGCTCATCATCATCAAGTGACTGATTGCCAATATTGATCACTTCTTCTGCCAGGTAAAAATGTACTGTATTGGACATAATTGCAGGGTTAGGGCCAAACTCTCCCAGCTTGGTTATTTTGCCAAACTCATAGCCGGTTTCTTCTTTTAACTCCCTTAGGGCTGCCTGGGCGCTGTCTTCGCCCTTTTCCATAACACCGCCCGGGAACTCAAGGCTAAGCTCATTTATGCCGTGCCGCCATTGTCTTACCATGACAAATTGCCTGCCATCTTCTGTGTCCACAGCCGGGATTATAATAGCCCAATCATTTGCATCAAGGACAGTAAATGTCTTTGTCTTATTTTCCGGAGAACGGCTTATTCTTTCGGTAACTTCAAATATCGAACACTTGTAGACATTCTTCTTGTTTTCTTCTTTCCAAATCAAAGGATTACTCATATAATTAATAGTATCTTTGGAGGTACTTCATGTCAATTATAACAATTTCACGTGAACTGGCAGCTCTGGGAGATGAAACAGCTCATGAACTTGCAAAAGCCCTGAAATACCGTATTGTTGAAAAAAACGATCTGGAAACACTTATAAAAAGCTATGCTGAAGCAGATAACAGGCAAATAAAATATGATGAGGCAAAACCAGCTTTTCTTGCTTCTTTTTCCCATGACAGGGAGGATTATCTTCACTATTTAAAAACAGCAATTCTTGCAGAAGCTGAAAAGGGGAAATGTATTTTTATCGGCAGGGGTACACCTCTGATCTTACATCAGGTTCCCGGGGTTTTTTCTGTTTTTCTGGCTGCTCCAATGAGTACTCGCATTGAGCGTGTTAAAAATTATTTCCACTGTGATGAACGCCGCGCCAGGCAGGTTATCGAACAAAGTGACCGTAAAAGGGAGACTTTTCACAGTTACTTTTTTGATGTTGTTTGGAAGGAGGCTGGAAACTACCACCTGGCTTTGAATACAGGGCATCTTCATCCGGGGCTCTGTGCGGAAATTATTAAATATTTGCAGAAACGCATTGTTACCAAAGAAGCCATAAAAAAGCAGTCAATCAGAATAAAAGAACTAAAGCTTGAGCAGGCAATTCTGCATGGCATAATTTACGAAAAGGGGATATCAATACATTTTCCGGAAGTCGTTGTTTGTGGAGACGAAATCCGGCTTTACGGGGTTGCCAATTCACAAGTCCTTGCAGAAGCAGCTCTTGCAACAGCCCTTGAAATTTCCGGCAAAACAGATTCTGTGCTCTCGGAAATCCAGATCTTGCATGAATACTCGATGATCCCGTAGTACATAATTCCATAGGAGATAAATATGAAATTAGCTGACAAAATTACTTTTTTGCGTATTATCCTTGCACCCTGTTTTTTTATTCTTTTTTTAAGGCCTGGCATGAACGGGGGTTTTTTTGAAAGTCATTGGTATCTAGCAATTTTATGGTTTATTTTTCTAATCGTGGAATTCAGCGATATGCTTGATGGCATGGTCGCACGCATGCGCAAAGAAGAGAGTGATTTTGGAAGGCTTTTTGACCCGTTTTCTGATGTTATTGTGCGTGTAACATATTTTCTTTGTTTTGTTACGATCGAAATTCTTCCGGTAATTCCTTTTCTGATAATTCTTTACAGGGAATTCGGCATTCTTTTTATCCGTATACTTATGATGAAGAAGGGTATTGCAATGGGAGCGCGCATAGGCGGGAAGATAAAAGCCATTGCTTATATGATTACCGGCTTTGTCTGTCTTGCAGCCTTTTCTGTCGGAAAACTGGGTTTCCAGGGACTTGTCCAGCATTTAAACCTGGCAGCAAATATACTTTTTATTGTTTCCATGCTTATTGCAATTATTTCTTTTATTGATTATATTATGCTATATGTTAAGGCTGAAAATGATGGTTAAAAAAAATAAATGATTGTTCTGTTGATTACTTTGGCTGTTTCCCAATATATGCTAAGATACCGCCGTCAACATAAAGTATATGACCATTCACAAAATCCGATGCCCTTGATGCCAGAAAAACCACAGGTCCTTTAAGGTCTTCTGTTCTGCCCCAGCGTGCAGCTGGTGTTTTGGAAATTATAAACTGGTCAAAGGGATGGCGGCTGCCGTCCGCTTGTTTTTCTCTTAACGGCGCTGTCTGGGGTGTTTCTATATAGCCAGGGCCTATGCCATTGCACTGTATATTGGATTCCCCAAATTCACTTGCAATATTTTTTGTCAGCATTTTTAAGCCGCCTTTGGCAGCCGCATAAGCGCTTACTGTTTCGCGGCCAAGCTCGCTCATCATGGAGCAGACATTGATTATTTTGCCCGCACCTTTTTTTAGCATTGAAGGTATTACTGCCTTGGCACATATAAACGGCGCATTAAGGTCAACATCAATTACCTGCCTGAATTCCGCAGCACTCATTTCTATCATGGGGATTCTTTTTATAATGCCTGCATTATTTACAAGTATATCCACCCCGCCAGCGTCTTTTTCGATTTTTGCCACAGTTTCATTAACTGCGCTTTCGTCTGTTACATCACAGACATAGCCAAGTACCGGAATCCCGGCAGTCTTGTAGTTTTCAAGGCCCTTGTCAACCATTTCCTGGTTTATATCATTAAACACGATTTTGGCTCCTACTTCATGCAGGGCCTCGGCCATGGCAAAGCCTATTCCATAGGATGCGCCTGTAATCCAGGCAACTTTTCCGTTTAAGCAAAAAAAGTCGTTTTTATTCATATTACTACCTGTCTATTTTAATGTATCTGTAGAAATTGCATCCATGTCGTCAAAGACCTGGTTTTCGCCGGCCATTGCCCATATAAATGTATAGGCAGCTGTTCCCGCACCTGAATGAATTGACCAGGAAGGCGATATAATAGATTCTTCATTTTTTATAACCAGGTGGCGGGTTTCTTGTGCCTGACCGTGAAGATGGAAAACAACCTGTCCTGGTTTTATGTCAAAGTAGAAGTAAACTTCCATGCGTCTTTCGTGTGTATGGACCGGCATTGTATTCCAGACAGAACCTTCTTCAAGAATGGTCATACCCATTAAAAGCTGACAGCTCTGCAGCACTGCAGGATGTACATACTGGTAAATGGTTCTGACATTGCATGTTGCTGGTTCTCCCAGTTTTTTGGGATTGGCTTTTTCTATGGGAACATGCACTGTCGGATATGTTGTGTGGCTAGGTGTACTTGCCATATAGAATTTAGCCGGTTTGCTGCTGTCTTTGGAAGCAAATATAACTTCCTTTGTTCCCTTGCCAATATAAAGGCCATCGCCTTTTTTCATATCATAAACCTGGCCGTCTGCGCTTATGCTTCCTGATTCAGATATACAGATAATGCCAAGTTCCCTTCTATCAAGAAAAACATCCCCGCCAAAATCCTTTCCGCCTTTAAGCTGTAATTTCTCTTTTATTGGGAAGGCTCCGCCAAAAACCACCCTGTCATTGTGTGTATAGCAAAGACTTATTGTATCATTTATAAAAACCTTGTCAAAAAGAAACTGCTCCCGCATTTTTGATGTGTCATAAAGCTTCATATCTTCCGGGTGATTTGAATAACGTATGTCTAGTTTCATATTAGCTCCTGGATAATTTTCTTTGTATACAATTATTATATCATGTTCCGCAATTAAGGGCAATTAAGATCAGGCAATTACTCCGGTAAATCAATAAAATACTGGAGTCCCCGCGCTGCTTCTTCAGCAATGGTAGATACAGGCCCGTGTCCAGGCAAAACCCTTGTGCCAGGCTTCATTGCTAAAAGCCGTTCAAGGCTTTTATACATTTTTGCCTCATCCCCTCCAGGAAGATCTATGCGGCCGCAGTTTCCGCAAAACAGGGTATCGCCTGTAAACATTATATCATTCGCCTCATCATAAAATGCTGCGCTGCCCGGCGTATGACCTGGTATATGCAGAAGCGTGAATTGCCCTATTGTGTCACCTTCAGAAAGTAATTTAATATCTTTTGCATCAAGGCCGGAATCTATACTCGATGCAGGAGATGAAGGTTCGTCTTTATGGATGGCCACAGTTGTTTTATAAACCTTTAATAATTCCGGCAATGCTGTAACATGATCATAATGACCGTGTGTAAGCAGTATGTATTTTGGGTAGAGGTCATTATCCTTTAAATGCTTTATAATGGTTTTATGTTCAGCTCCGGGATCTACCACGGCACAGGGCTTGAGGGGTTCCGGATAATCATCTGATGATTCATGTGGCAGGGGGTAGATCCAGCAGTTTGTCATGATATTCCCTACCTGCAGGCATTGTATTTTTATGTTCATATTGTTTCCTCTGGAGGGATAATAACCTGAGACCAGAAGATTTTCTAGTAGTTATAATACCGGCTGTTTTATTTTATGCCATGGTTCCAGTAATCGGCGTATATATCGAGCGCAGAAGGTGGCGGAATTTTCGCAGGCGATTCAATGATCTTAGAAATGCCTTGAGTCTGGATTATGCCAGCCTTCTTGACAATGACAGCGGGGTGTGCCGATTTAGCGGTATATTTGAGTCAATAAATTCTGATGGTACGCTCTGGATAAAAAACAATGATCTGACAGTCCAGGCTGATCTACATGGAGCAAAAATATATCTATTCCTGAATACAGGAACTCAAGGCGGCAGTTTTCAAAGAATAAAATGGGATCGCATTTCCAGCCTAACAGGGGAAGCAAGGATCTTTGTGGGGGGCCGTCTTGTAAATAGGAACTCAAGGCGTATTTTTTCTACAGTTACGGAAATGCCCCTGTTGATTATTTTTTATGAAGGTTCTGAAGATGCTCTGGCAGTCCATGCAGTGCGTGCTGGCCGGCTTCACAACGAATATTTTAATTTCTTAACTCCCTATGGCTTCATCCTGGGCGCTTTCTCCCAGATCGTAATTGCCATTGTATACCTTTCACGACCTGCTTACATGTTGATTTTTGCCTCGGCATTTATTGCGTTTTTTACGCCTCTTTTGCCATGGATTCCTCCAGGCATATTGTTTGCCACACTTTACCGCCGTCTCTGGTTTCAGGCGCGTATATACCGTACCAACAGGGATATGATTGTGTACGGTATACTTTTAGATGAGCCAGAGTCCAATGCAAAACGCTATAACCGCAAAGCCTATATTCTTGAAGTTATTGCCTGGCTTTTTCTTTTGGCAGGTACATGCATTAATATTTTTTTTATTGGTTTAATTTTTCTGCAGTTCAATTGATTTGATCGGTAAAGTCAAAACAACTATAATAAATATAATCAATCTGATACAATAAAATATGGCTTTAAACTGCGGCATATTAGGACTGCCCAATGTAGGCAAGTCCACAATTTTTTCAGCTTTGTGTTCTACTCCGGTTGAAACAACAAAATATCCATCGAGTATTGTCAAAGCGAATGTAGGCGTGATCAATGTTCCGGATCCCAGGCTGGAAAAGCTCTCGGCAATTTTTATTCCAAAGAAAACAATCCACGCTACAATGGAGTTTGTTGATATTGCAGGGCTTGTAAAAGGTGCTTCAAGAGGAAGCGGGCTTGGTAATCAGTTTCTTTCCAATATAAGGGATTCTGCTGTTTATATTCATGTTGTCCGCTGCTTTGAAGACAGCGAAGTCCTTCATGTATACGATAAAATAGATCCAATGTCAGATATGGAAACCATAGATATAGAACTTGCTTTTGCTGATATGCATACGCTTGCAAGACGCAGGGAGCGTGCGGAAAAAGAAATGAAAAACAAGGCAGAAAAGAAAAATGCCGAGTTTGTCCTTAATGTGCTGGATAAAATAAGTCCTGCTTTGGAAAACGCACAGGGAGTACGCACGCTTGATTTAAAGGATGAAGAAAAAGCTGCAATCTACGATTGTCACTTTATTACAGCAAAGCCCCAGCTTTATGTATGCAATGTAGATGAAGCAGCGATACGCAATAATACTGCCATAAACCCCCATGTCGAGGCTGTCAAGAAAAGGGCAGAAGAAGAAGGCACAATGGCTGTCTCCATCTGCGGCAAGTTCGAAGCAGAGCTGGCTGCCATTGAAGATATGGAAGAAAAAACTGCATTTCTTGAAGACCTGGGCCTTAAGGAAACAGGTCTTTCTTCACTTATTCATTCAGCCTACAAACTGCTTGGGCTTTGCACTTTTTTTACAACAGGCGAAGACGAGTGCCGTGCCTGGACAATCCGCGCAGGAGACACAGCGCCCAAAGCTGCTGGTGCAATCCATACTGATTTTGAAAAAGGTTTTATCAAGGCAGAAGTCTATACCTGCGATGACATATTCCAATATGGCAGCGAAGCGAAAATCCGCGAAGCTGGCAAATACCGCCTGGAAGGCAAAGAGTATATTGTCAAAGACGGAGATGTAATTTTCTTTAAATTTAATGTATAATATAAAACATGCAATTTGAACTAAGCGAAGCGCTTTTGGATGACATACTTTTTTCCATGGAAGATCAGGAAGGAATATTTTTTATAGATACTCATGAAGGAATTGTTGTTAATGAACATGATACAGAAGATAAAGATCGTCTTATAAGCCTGCCGGAATGGGATTCATCCGATGGGTTCAGGCTTATGGAAAAATTTTCTGCGTCATTCAGAAATCCCCTTATACGAAGCGAACTCTCACAGTCACTGAATCAGGGCAGGGGAGTCTTTAGGGCATTCAAGGACACCATTAGCCGTCATCCGGAAGCGGAAAAGCTCTGGTTTTCTTTTAAAGAAAAGGAAATGAAAAAAGAGATTATACGCTGGTATAATGCTCTGCGTGAAGAATGGGGGCTTGAAAAGATAGGGCCTGAACCCGAGGAAACCAGCGACCTTGTTTTGGAAGATTTTCGTTTCAGGGATGCAGCTCCTGGCACGGACGCTGGCACAGCGACCGCCGGCATTTATGCCAGCAGCATTTATGCTGCAATGATCGCAGAAACAGCCAGCGGTGAGGAAGCGGGTTTTATTTCCGCAATACAGATATACAATAACCTTTTGATCAATAATCTGGAAATAAAACCAGAATACCGCGGGCTTGGCCTTGGCAAAACCCTTTTCAATCATTTCCTAAAAAAACTAGAATCGAGAAAACTAGAATCGAAAAAGCTGGAATCTTTAAATTATTCAAAAATCTATATTGACCTTCCTGTTGAGTACAGGGATTTTTCCCGTGCCTTAATCCGCGAAGGCTTTGAAGAACACTCAATACGTTTTTGCAAAACCTGACCACTTGTAAGCTTAAGCCTTGAATATTATTATTAATCAATGGAAACAATGAAACGAACAAATACCTGCGGCGCATTGCGAAAGTCTGATGCAGGAAAAAAAGTAATCCTTAATGGCTGGGTTAACCGCAAGCGGGATCATGGCGGTATCTTTTTTATAAATCTAAGGGATCGTTACGGGATAACACAGATTTTTGTTGATTCAAACAAGCTGGCAGCTGGTTCAGAGCTGGCGGATATTGCAGCAGAAATCAGAAACGAATATTGCCTTGCAGTTGAAGGTATAGTCCGCGCCCGGCCTGATAACATGAAAAATGTAGACATGGAAACAGGTGAAATCGAAGTAGAGGCGGAAAAGATTACAATCCTCTCGCGCTGTAATGAACTGCCTTTCCAGATCGATGAAAAAACAAATGCGCGCGAAGAACTGCGTCTTAAATACCGTTATCTTGATTTAAGGTCAGAACAGATGCAGCGCAAGATCAGGCTGCGGCACGAAGCTGCTTTTGCAGTGCGTGAATATCTTGTATCACAGGGCTTTTTTGAAATAGAAACCCCCACATTTATCCGTTCAACCCCTGAAGGTGCGCGCGATTATCTTGTGCCGTCCAGACTTTATCCGGGTCGCTTTTATGCCCTGCCCCAATCGCCCCAGCTTTACAAGCAGATACTTATGGTTTCCGGCTTTGACAAATATTTTCAGATTGCCCGCTGCTACCGTGACGAAGATGCAAGGGGCGACAGGCAGCCTGAGTTTACGCAGATTGACCTGGAAATGTCCTTTGTAAACAGGGAAGATGTTCTTAATATTACAGAAGGCATGATGAATTATGTGTTTAAAAAAGTTTTGAATATAGAGCTGCCTCAAAAATTCCAACGTTTAAGTTATGAACAAGCCATGGAGCTTTACGGCAGTGACAAGCCAGACCTGCGTTATGATATGCAGCTTAAGGATTTTTCTCCCTGGGTTGGCCCAAGCGATTTTAAGGCTTTCAAAGACGCTCTTCCGGATGGCGGAGTCAAGGCCATTGTTGCAGCGGGCAAAGCAGATTATTCGCGCAAACAGATCGAAGAACTTGAAGCACACGCAAAAATTTACAAAGCCCGCGGCCTTGCCTGGATGAAGGTAACTGAAGCTGGTCTTGAAGGCGGTGTGTCGAAGTTCTTTGAAAGCCAGGCAAACGATATTATAAAAGGCCTTGAAGCAAAACCCAATGACTTGATTCTTATTGTTGCTGACCCCAGCCGTAAAATTACAAATACAGCCCTTGGTGCAGTACGCGCCAAACTTGGCCGCGACCTTGGACTCTGCGATCCAAAAAAGTTCGAGTTTGTGTGGATTTTGGATTTCCCGCTGTTTGAATTTAATGAAGAAGAAAAACGCTGGGAAGCAGCGCACCATATGTTCAGCTATCCCCAGGAGCAATTTCACGAGACAATGGAAAAAGACCCAGGCTCTGTTAAGGGCGATCTTTACGACCTTGTTCTTAATGGCTTTGAGCTTGCCTCTGGTTCCATAAGAATACACGACCCGGAATTGCAAAAACGCATATTCAGCATTGTAGGCTTTGATCCAAAAGAAGCAGAATCCAAGTTTGGCTTTCTTCTGGAATCATTCAGATACGGCGCGCCCCCGCATGGCGGTATAGCCCCGGGCTTTGACCGTCTTGTAATGATCATGGCAGAAGAGACTACAATCAGGGAAGTAATAGCCTTTCCCAAAAACTCTTTTGCAGAAGGCCTTATGGACTCAAGCCCGAATGAGGTTGCCCAAAAGCAGCTTGAAGAATTGCATCTAACGGTAAATATGCCGGAGGCTAAGGCTGCGGCGCCAGGCTAAGGCTGCGGTGCCAGGCTAAGGTGCCGCCGGAAGCCAAGGCCAGCAATACAACCCCGTCAACCCGGGGGCCAGCTTAACTGGCGGCCGCCTATCACATGAAAGTGCAGATGAGCTACTGTTTGGCCTCCGTGGGACTTACAGTTGTTGATTAGCCTAAAACCATTTTCTTCGCAGCCAAGTTCTTTAGCCAGCGCCTGGGCCTTGAAGATCATCCTGCCTATAAGAGCTGCATCTGCTTCATCAATTTCCATGACATTGGGGATATGGCGCTTTGGAATTATTAAAAAATGAACAGGTGCTACAGGGTGTATATCTTTAAAGATGAAGATCTCATCATCTTCATAAAGTTTGTCTGATTTAATTTGACCATCTATTATTTTACAGAAAAGGCAGTTTGTTTCTTTTTCCATATTTTATTGTATCATACAATTGTGATGCTGCCTATTGCAGCTATTATAATGCAGACATTGCAGTCTTGATGTCCTCTTCGCAGGAACGCATTGCCATAATTGTTTTTTCAATAAGCTTATCCAAATCCCAGCCAAGAAGGGCTGCGCCTCGTTCTATGACCTCACGGTTACAGCCTGCTGCAAAGGCAAGGGTCTTGAACTTTTTCTTAACGGATTTTAATTCCATATCCATAACACTTTTTGACGGCCTTATTATCGCAACAGCCCAGATCAAGCCTGTAAGTTCGTCTGCAGCATACATGAGCTTTTCCATTTCATGCTTTGGTTCTTCCTTGGCGCCGGTCATGCCCCAGCCGTGACTGCACGCTGCGTAGATCAATTCCTCGTTTGCGCCTGCAGCAGCAAGAAGTTCCCTGGACTTGACGCAGTGTTCAGCCGGGAACTGCTCAAAGTCAATGTCGTGCAAAAGGCCGACTATGCCCCAGAACCCGGCTTCTTCAGCATGGCCTAATTCAACTGCATACCATTTCATTATACCTTCAACAGTCAGCGCGTGCTGAATGTGGAAAGGGTCTTTGTTGTATTGTTTTAAAAGCTCAAAGGCTTGTTCCCTGCTTAATGATGATTGTAATGCCATACTTCTATTCTCTCCTATTGCTTTTAGTATTATACTTAATATCATGGAATTGAGTATATATGATATTTTTTGCTTTGCTTTTTTTGTGGTTTTTACAGGGCTTCATTTAATACTGATGATAGGCCTGTGTCTCGAATGGCGTCGGGACAAGCGGGCAGCAAGCTCCAAGGATTTTGAAACTCCTTTTGTCTCTGTAATAATACCTGTTCATAATGAGCAGGAACGCATAGAAGGGCTGCTAAAAACACTTGAGCTTCAGGATTACAATAAGGCAGAAATTATTTTTGTTGACGATAGATCAAGCGATAAAACCGCAGAAATAATCAATGAATTTATAAAAAAATGTAAAAAAAATAATTTCAGCATTTCTGATATACGTATTCTTTCATTAAGCAATAATCCCGGACCCAATTACAAGCAATTTGCTTTGGCTAGGGGCATAGAAGCTTCAAAAGGAGAGCTGATTCTTTTTACTGACGCTGACTGCTGCCTGCCTCCCTGCTGGATCAGTTCCATGGTAAGACGCATGGCAAATCCAAAAACAGGAGCAATGCTTGGGCCTGTTTTCAAAAAATCCATGGGCAGGGGGTTTTTCCATTTATACCAGTGCTTTGAACATGGAGTGCGTTATATGTACCTGGCTGCCTCAACAGGCATAGGAGCTGCTGGCGGCGGCTTTGGGAACAATATGATATTCCGCAAAAAGTGCATTGACATGATCGGCGGTTATGACAGTGTTCCTTCTTCTACAACAGAAGATGCAGCCCTGATCTCCATTATTCGCTCCAAAACAAAATATAAGATCAGGGCAGGTATTGGGCCTGACTTGCACATTATGACCCTGGGGGAAAATAACTGGAAGGATTTTATTGTCCAGACCCTTCGCTGGAATAATGGCGGCTTATTCAGCCCGGACCTTGCTACAAGGCTTAATTTTGGTTTTTTAATGATAACCATTTCAATGGGGATACTTGCAATTCCTTTTTTGCCTTTTATACCTTTGTTATGGCCATTATCAGCAGCAGTATTGATTTCCATGACTGCAAATACCATTGCAACCCTGCTTGTTTTTGGAGTTTCGCTTCCCAAAAAAGGAATAGCCTATGTGATCCAGTGTGTTTTTACGCCCATGTATTTTACTTTTCTTACAGTATTGGGTTTGTGCGGAATAAAGCCCAAATGGAAGGGGAACTGAGTTATTTTAAAAAACTGAAGTTTTGAAAAGCCTTTATTAATCCCTGTCAAAAATTTTTATATTATATCTTACCTTTATGCCCATATTTATAGAAATGTCTCCGCCCCTGTAAAAAACCCCCAGATCAGCATAACCGTAAAAATCACCCATCATAAAATAAATATAGGGAGTTAATCCTATAGGCTCATTACGCTGTAAAACCGGTGACAGGCTTAATTGTGCGCCAAAAGTAAAATGCTCAAACTCGTTTTCAATGTTTACAAAAACACGGTTAAAAATTGAGCCTTCCAATCTGCCTAAACCAGCAGCTGTGCTTCCAGAATATAAATTCATTCTAAATCCATAATTTATTGTGCCGCTAGTTTTTACTAAAAAATATGGAAATAAAGTTACGGAATAATAATCATCTAAATGATGCAATAAAAGGTAATTGTCAAAACCCGCATAATATTCTGAATCTTGCGCAAACCCGGAGAAGCACAAGTTTAGGTTAATATTATTATAAGCAAAGGAAAAACCTTCACTAAAAGCCATTTTTGTACCCAGAAGCAGGCTGAATGTTGATACATCTGCTATATCAAGGAATATGGCTGGTTTTAAATCCAGGTAAAAATTTGACGCTGATTCCTCACCTGTAATTACATCAAGGCCCAGACCGCCTGCAAGGCCAAATATGCTGATTTTTCTTATGGCAAAAACATGCGGAGAAAATAATGTACTTAGCTCTTGATCAGGGCTGACAATGTTTTGCAAACCAAGGTCAAGTCCCGGAATAATGCCTTCTTCATACCATGGGAAAAGATAATCGTAAACAGTTTGTGAAAACACCAAATTTGCAGGGAATATCAGAAATAATGTTATTAAAAATCCTGTTATTATTTTTTTTTTTAATAATTTAGACATCATTTTCATCAAGCCATTTTTGAATATTACTGACCAAATCTTCAATTTGATTGATAAAATCCGGGTTTTGAGCCTGTAAAGCATCTAGATCATTGGATTTTGCCAGGGTTTCCATTTTTAACGCTGTCTGTCTCAGCTCCTCTGCGCCTATATTTGCGCTGGTTCCTTTTATACCATGTGCTTTGATCACATAATTTTCCAATGTTTCTTTAGATAAGTTCTTTAGTTCTTTAATTGTTGAAGGCATATTTGTGATATAGGAACGCAGAACAAACACATACATTTCTAAATCATCATCATATAAATCCAGTGCTTTTTTTGTATCCAGTCCAGGAATTTGTATTGACATATATTCCTCCTATTATAAATATAGTCTTTTCCTGTCTCATGGTCAACAATTGATTATCTTGTGTTGAGAGTATCAGTTAAAATACAAGTTTCCAGGGGCTAATTGGGGTTTTTAGCCGATAATTACATAATATTATATAAAATCCACGATTTTGAAAAATGGTGAAATATTGAAAAGGAGACAAGAACAATGACCAGGAAAACAAGGAGAAATAACAACGGAAAAACGCTGCCAATTTCCTTCCGTTTTATTTTTATTGCTCTTTTCTTACTTCTAATGTCTAATTTACATGGCCAGGAGCTTATTGCAGTACATCCGCTTCATACACAGCCGGAATCTGCAGAAATGGCAGCTATTTACTATGACCTTGTACTTCGAGAAATTCCCAGGCTTCAAAACCAAAATTACAATGTGTATGCAATTGATCTTAACAATCTACCGCCGGATGTTCCGCCAGGCGGTTTTGCTCCCTGGATCACTCCAAGCCCATCGATTACAAGAGGCGCACCATACGCCTTAACCGGAGAAGCATCGCGTGATCCGGAATTCCCGGGTCATTTTAGAATACGCGTTTATTTATGGAGAATGGCTGACAATAGACTTTTGGGCAGTGATGAGATGATAATTTCCGGCAGGGCAGATGCTCAGCAAAGAATACCCGGTTTTCTTGAATGGGTGCTTTCATGGATACATCACGAAATTACTTCGGAACCTATAATCATTTATGTTGATGGTGAACCGCGTATTGTTGAAACTTTTATTTATGATCATGAGATTCCCCAGGAATATTGGCTTTATCTGGGACTCCGCGCTGGTATAGGCAGCGGCAGTTGGGCACATTCTAACGAGGATAATTCAATTTCAACACGTTCAGTTACCTCGCTTTTGTCAGCCAATGCTGCTTTCCAGGCTGAGTTTAGACTTTCAAGGTTTTTTAGCATTCAGGCAGAAGCAAATTTTCTCTATGATTTTGGCAGTGTTAACAATGGAAGCGGAGAGACATCATACAGTTCCATGAGCCTGCAATTTCCTTTACTGGCAAAAGTTTCGCTTAGGGGCGAGAATATGAGCGCAAGTCTTTTTGGCGGTGCATATTATCATTTGCCTCTAAGCCAATCAAGCGATGAAGATTGGGCCATTGATACATTTAATTATGAACCCGGTTTTCCAGGTATAACATTTGGTCTTTCTGTAAGCACAAGGCTTGGGCCAGGCTATATTTTCATTGACACCCGCTATGAGATGGACGGTCTTTGGGATGACACTCCGGATACAGGAAGGATAGATCATCGCAATACATTAAGATTTAATGTTGGTTATAAAATGGGATTTTTTGCCAGAAACAGACGAGAGGTCGAGCCTGTTTCTTCATATTATGAATATGAAGATGAATATGAAGAAGATGAATAATGGAGTCTCATAATTAGACATAAAAGAAGCAATGACAGCAAAAACCAGACGTTTTGTAATTTTATTCCTTTTGACAATAGTCCCTTTTAGTGCGGGCGCGCAGGATATAAGTATATATTTTGAAGGCACTGCAAGCCTTGAACATCACCGTCAATATTTTCTTAATAACTTCAGCATGGAAGCAGAAGCCCTGGGTTATATAGTAACAGAAGAAAGAACCGAAGCAGACTATATTTTCAATTTTAATGTTGAACCCATAGGCAGGACTCCTATACGGTATAATATTCAAATATCTCTGTTTCAGAATGAAACCGGTTCAAGGCTTGTCACTTTTGGCTGGGAATTTACAACACTTGAAGAAATGTATTACTGGAACCAGTACCTATTTTTACAGGCCATGATCCTGTGGCCAAGACCTTTGGAAACTGAAATAATTACGCTTGAACCTGAAGTTATTGTTATAACAGAACCAATCAATGATGATTGGCGCAACAGGCGGCTTTATCTGCGATTATCTGTAAATTATCCAGTTACATTTTATGCATTACAGGGAAATGGCCTTATAGGCGGCGCAGGAGTTTATCACGGGTCTTTTGACAGTCCTGACATGATTATGCCGCTTGACAACAGGATCTTTGCATTGCCAGGTGCAACAGTCGGTCTTGAATGGCATTTACTTAACTGGTTGAGCCTTGAAGTCAATTTTCAGATAAGCCTTGGTGATACAATTACAAATGATTTTATCAATATGATAGCAGGCGCTGAATTAAAGTTTCCATTAAAACCCGGTGCTTTTATGCTGGAACCTTACCTTGCCTTTTCCTATAACATTAATAAATCTGAAGTTTTTGCCGAGTTCCCGGACTATGCAGTCGGGGGCGGCATACAGATAGGCATAAAGGGAGGCAATAGGGGTGCTTTCTTTATTGACATAAATTATATGTACAGCTTTGACGAAGCTGTTTTGAAAAACCCCTATGGTGAGCTTTATCCCCATCCCGCTATCATCTATTTCCGGCGTTCTGTTATAGGCCTTGGAATTGGTTATAAATGGGGAATTTTCTAGGGATCTTTTTAATACCCTCACGCAAAGACGCATCGAACCATAGGTTCTCGAACACTAAGATCGCAATAAAAAAAGGCCTGTCATGACTAAGCACAACAGGCCTTTACAAACCAGCTACTTGCCAGCGCCCAGGATTGAGCGCCAGAGCAGTGTTGGGTTAGGTATTACGGATTAACGGTAAATTCAAATTTTCCGCTATATGTTCTATTATCCGGCGTATCTGTAATTATACCTTCAATATAGAACTCGTAAGTTCCTGCAGCCCAATAAGCATCGTCTGTTAGATCAATGCTTATGGTTCCAGTTGATGTACCTCCGGGAACTGTTGGCATTGGAGATGTTGTTCCGGTGAAATCCCATGTTATACCGCCTGTGAATGTTCCGGGGCTGCCTATTGTAAGTTCAAGATTTGTTACCAGATCAGTACCATTAAGTGTAAGCCCTTCCCCATTAATAAAGTCGAATACCAGAGTAGTTGGAACAAAGGTAAAGCTGAAGTTTGTACCGTCCGGTGTATATGAAACAGATATGGCTGCATTGTTGGCTGCTGCTGCAAATAGTGCATAAAGGTTTATATCACGGTAAACAGGGTCTGTGCCGCCAAAGTCATAAGGAGTCCTGTCCGGAGCCTGAGTAGAAGTAGTACCCTGTATCCTGGTCCAGCCAGTAAATGTGCCGCCAGGATTTAATACACTTGTTGGCTCCACTCCGGTTACAACAGGCCCTGCAGCTATAGTCAGGCCATGACCAATGGTATTTCCTGTTGCATATACACCGCCAGATGATGTCAGGTTAACTGTACCGTTGTCGTTGTGATATGTTATGTTATACAGGTTTCTGTTAAGGGCGTTGAAAGGACGTGCATAGTTTGAAGTCAAATCAGGATAAATATGGACAACTTCGGGTATTGAAACAGATTGAAATCCAGTCTGTGACATGGTAACTGTCATTGTATAATAACCCGCATTAAGAGCAATACCAGTACCGCTAGAGGAATTATTTGTGCCGCTTGCTCCTTGGTTTGGCGTCAAGTTATAAGTTGCTGTAGCAGGTGTTGAGGCATTGCCTCCAAGGTCTGCTATTGTTAATGTAGCTGTAGTTCCTGCAGCTACGGCGCTAAGATCAAATGCGTAAGTAAAGAAACCTGTACCTGCATTGACTGCTGCTGCCATTACAACAGAAACATTATTTACCCCTGCTTGAGCTCCGGCGCCTAAATTAGTGATTTCAGCATCTCCACTTATAGTGGGAGCAGTACCAGTGGTTCTGGCTGCTGCAGTAGTAAAGCCTTGTACTACAATTGAGTATTCCTGACCAGGAGTTACAGCTAAAGTATATGTTGACCCGGCAGTGCTGTCGACTTGTTGATTCACTAAACTTGTAGTGCCATCAGTCTCATCAATAAGATCTATCCTGTAAAACCATGTGCCTGTATGGGCTATTGGGAAAACAGTCCTTGAAATTGAGTCATCAAGCGACAGCCTTATATAAGACTGGCCTGCTGGGGCCGGGGCCTGGGGGTTTATAAAACCATCCATGTTTGAACTTATTGGCGCTGGGCAGTTTGTTACCAGCGCTGTTGTCAAAACAAATATTACCGTCAAGGCTGCGATAATCCCGCTTTTCTTCACAATTGTTTTCATTTTTTTCTCCTTAAAAAATCCTTATTTTAATAGCTCCTGCTATGGATTAACTATTACTGTTATTGCCGCAGAATACGGTATACTGTTTCTTACTGCTTCCACGACAAATACATGAGTTCCTATTATACTATACATTATATTGGATTTCAAATCCAAAGTTAAGCCCGGGTTTGGTGTTATTTCTACATTATTATACCTCCATAAAGTACTGTCATAGCTGCCTGTAATTGCTATCGTAATATCAGAAGGTGCCGGACCCAGAATTTGAGCTTGACTGATTGAGAAGGTACTTGGGTTTAAAACCAGGGAGCCGTCTGTCATATTAAAGCTGACATTGATAACTACTGTAGGCTCGGTATAAGTCCCTACAGCAACCCTTATAAATCTAAAAACCGAATTAATATTAGCGCTTGGATCAATAAATACATAGTCAGCTGTGTTGTTCGCACTGGGTAACTGGATTATATTTGTATCGGGAAAATTAACAGGGGCATTTGCGCCTCCTGGGCTGATAGGAACCATAATGTTTTCCCAGGAATTGTCAATGGTTGTGGCTGTAAGGGTCAGGTAGTAGTTGTTTGGGGAAGCTATGCCAGGGATGTTTAGAACACCGCCTGCGCTTACAACCGGGGGGGTTATAGGAGTAAGGGATGTATGCGCAGTCCCTGTTCCAAGCCCTGTTATATCTGTGCCTGTAAGAGGGGAAGCGTCCCTTACTGTATAGGTATGGTCATTGTTTAAATTGATTATGGCCCCGCCTGTTACCCTGCCTATACTGGACAGGTTTGGATTCCTTGTGCCTGCTGATGTTACAAAGCCAAATCCAATAACATTGCCGGCTGCATCCTCTTCTTCAACCATATAGTACCTGTTGGGGTTTAAGCCTGTGATTCTCCCATTGCCTGCCTGTAGGTGTTCGTTTGCAGTATTGTCAATCAATGTAACGCTTTCCCTATATGTTTCTATTATATCCTGGACTTTTTCATCTTCAAGAAAAACAGAAATATCAACAGGCATAACGCAAGCTGTCATAATAAGGACAGTGATAGCGCAGAGTATATTGCAAAAAACAGCAAAATGAGGTTTTTTCATTGTTCAGTATATGAAATTATATCACTAAATATTAATTTTGCAAACAGTTACGCAGTTTTTAGGATATTTCTGTGCTTTTTATGGCTCTGAATGGTGCTTTATGACGATAATTTAGATAAGGAGAACTATAGGTGAAAGGAGAAGTTATGAGAAGGATATTTGCAGCCCTGTTTTTACTGTCTGCCGCATTATGTTGGGCTCAATACAGGCTTACAGATGATTTTATACAGGAAGGCCGTGCAACCCAGGATATTCAATCTAGCGGCATGAATGTTGCCCACCCAAGCCTTCCCATTGGTTCAAGGCCTATTATTAGAAATAATTCCACACACCAGGAAGTTGAAGTTACTGTTATAGGCCGTATTCCTGCATCATCTGACAGGATTATTGATATTTCTTCGGATACTGCACGGGCTATTGGATTACAGGCAGGGCAAACTGTAACTATTTTTTTCCACCCCCGCGCTGAAGCTATTGTTGAAGCTCCTCCGCCTGCTGAACCTCCCCCACCTCCTCCTTCAGCACCGCCGCCACCGCCACCACCACCGCCTGTAGCAGCGGCACAACCAGAACCTCAGCCACCGCCGCCTGCACCAGTTGCTGCTGCACCGGAAAGACAAGCAGAACCTCAGCAGCCTTTAAACGTTACTGTTAATGCCTATTTGGTTAATCCGGATGCTCCTCAACCTGCTGCTCCCCAACCGTCTGTGCCAGCTCCTCAGCCTGAATCCCAACCACCAATAATAGTGCAACAACAGACTGCTCCCCAAAGCGGTGTTCCCAGCCCAGAACTTAACTGGCTGGCATGGCTTAGTTATATGACCGCTGAATCCCGCGGACGCGATATTACAGCCCAGGGTTTGCAGCAGCAGCCACAGCCTCAAGCTCAACCGCAGCAAGCTCCTCCGCCCCAGATTATTTATGTATTACCTTCCGGTGAAATAATTAATCCGCAGCCTCAGCCTCAGGTGCAGTTTATACAGCCTCAGGCTCAGCCAGTTCAACCACAGGCTTTTTCTGCTCCACCTCCAGCACCAGCACCGCAAGTGCAGCCTGCTCCGCAGCCTCAAGTTCAACCGCAGCAAATACAACCACAGGTTCAACCCCAAGCTCAGGTTCAACAGCAGCCTCAAGCTCAGCCGCAACCAGTACAACCTCAGGTGTCAGCTCAATATTCATCTCCTCCTCAGCAGCCAGTTGATTCCGCGGCACGTCAGCCTCAGGTTATATATATAGTACCTTCACCAGCGATTCAGGATAGAGCTGCTCAGCCCCAAGCTCAGCCAGTTCAACCCCAGGCTTTTTCTGCTCCGCCTCCAGCACCAGCACCGCAAGTGCCAGCTCCGCAGGCTCAGCCAGCTCAACCGCAGGCTCAGCCAGCTCAACCGCAGGCTCAGCCAGCTCAACCGCAGGCTTCAGCACAACCTACCATAAGGGTTCTTCCCGGCATACCTGATCCAAACACCAACAGGGTTTACAGCTTGCAGGTAGGTAATTATCCAACAGAAGCCCATGCTTTACAAATTGTTCAGCAGCTGCGCGGTATTGGTTTTGAAGCAGTACATGAACAGCAGGCAGGTTTATTCCGGGTTTTTGTAATTGGTGTTCCGGCTGCCAGTGTTAATTTTGCTGTTCAGCGTTTGCTGGTTATGGGTTATACCGAGATCTGGATTCTGGAATAAATTAAAGCCGTATACCTGGCAACATGATTATTATTGGTGAAAAAATAAACGGTTCAATTCCCAAAACCGCTGCTGCCATCAGTGAAAAAAACGACAATTATATACGCAGCCTGGTCAAAAAACAGGTTGCATGCGGTTCAGATTATCTTGATGTCTGTGCCTCGGTAACTCCTGAAAAGGAACTTGAAACCCTTAAATGGCTTTTAGACATAGTCCAGGGAGAAACCGATATTCCCATCTGCCTTGACAGTCCCAATGCCGGCATTTTTAAGGAAGCAATAAAGTATTGCAAAAAGCCGGGTATTATAAATTCAGTTTCACTTGAAGGGGATAAAGCTGATTTGATTTTTCCCCTGATTGCAGAAACCGAATGGTGTGTTATAACATTGTTATGCGATAATTCAGGGATCCCGCAGGATGCTGCACAGCGCATAAGTATATTCAGGGAGATTTTAAAAAAGGCTGAGAAATATAATATTGCAGCTTCCCGCATCTTTGTTGACCCTGTAGTGGAAATGCTCTGTACATCGGAAGACGGGATTGCCAAAGTCATTGATACAATAAAAGCTGTACGCGAAATTTGCCCTCAGGCGCATATTACAAGCGGCGCAAGTAATATCAGTTTTAATCTGCCCATGCGAAAATTTATAAACCGCGGTTTTATAATTCTGTGCATGGGAGCTGGTATGGACAGTGCAATTATCGATCCGACAAATAAAGATATGCTTGGCCTGATATATGCAGCCGAAGCTCTGCTTGGAAAAGACGAAATGTGTATGGATTATATAGGCGCTTTCAGGGAAGGGCTTTTCGGAGTATAGAAAAACAGGTTTTCCTACCTGATAATGCTTTGTTTTGCTGGGCTGCTTCTGGCTTCCAGATTAGGCAGTCTTCTTTCCAGGGATGCAAGGCCAATTTCCACATCTTCATGAACTTCGTGTTCATTTATACAACCTACTGTTACCATATCCTGCTGCCTTATCACATTAAAATTAAATGTAATGCCCACATAGGGTGTTGTGCGGCCTGCGGCCATGGGCTTAATCGTCATAACTGGTTTTTTTGCTTCGTGGATAATTTTTATTACTGATTCAACCTCAACCTGCATAAGGAAGCCCATGCAGTTAAATATCTGGATATAGGTTTCTACATCATAACAATTAAGATCACTGTACTGGATTATTTCCGGCATATGTGCTGAAAGACCAGGGATCAAACTAGCATCGCGGATCATTTTTGTATAATCAGGCAGACGATCAATAGTCTTTTTGTTTTTGTTCACAAGTTGTTCGCAGCTTGAATGATGGATAAGGCAAAAGCTTGAGCCAATTTCTGCGCTGTTTTTGAAAACTGATTCTGCTTCTTTCCGCGCAGCAGGATTATCATCTACAATAATTATGGGAGTATCAATCAGT
>Ga0099364_10000705_pt1 | contig 56649 bp, 28 predicted proteins | sample TergutTh196P3_FD_73070 | JGI IMG/M metagenome (GOLD analysis project Ga0099364, IMG submission 73070) | Microcerotermes parvus P3 segment gut microbial communities from Pointe-Noire, Republic of the Congo - Th196 P3 | ecosystem: Host-associated > Arthropoda: Insects > Digestive system > Gut ... | reverse complement strand
GATTACAGCATTAGAACAAATAGCAGCCGATCCATACACCAGAAGGGTAATGGAAGAGGAGGAATTTATGGCAATGAACATCGACTTCTGGAAGAAAACCATTGTAAATAAGGATAGTATCATTGCTCAAATGGACAGTACTATTGCTAATAAGGATAGTATCATTGCTAACAGGGATAGTATCATTGCTCAAAGAGACAGTATCATTGCTCAAAGGGACAAAGAGCTTGAAGAGTACAGACGCAGATACGGCAAATTAAACGGCGCCACTAATTGAATCCTCTCTATTCTCTATCTTACTCGACATAACGTCCTTGTGAGGCAAGCGGGATGTTTTACCGTCGCGTCCTTTAAATCTTTCCGGCTATTTTCGCAGTAGGATCTGGGAGTGCGGATGGGACGTCCGCACATCTTACAACGCGGACGGGACGTCCGCGATCCCAGGTAATCTGAATTGCTGCTTTTTACTTTTTACTTTTTATTCAAAAATTTTCTATTTTCAAATAAAATGCTTTACTTTGCGGCATCAAAACAGTAGTACAATGGTAGAAGAACAGAAGGACATAATCATTGCCAATCCAATGTATGACGCGGTGTTCAAGGCGCTGATGGAAGACAAGGACAACGCGCGGTACTTCGTAGAATCAATTATTGATGAAGAGATAGTAGAGATAGACTTCGCCAAGAATGATTATGTCTACTACCTTCAAGATGATACGGAAAACAAATCCAAAAAGTCCAAAAAGTCCAAAAAATTAAAAATAGTCCGTATGGACTTTGTTGCCACTATTCGCAATAAGGATGGCAAGGAGAAAAAGGTGATGATAGAAATACAACAATCGCTCAACCCGATTGATGTATTTCGTTTCAGGAGTTACATTGCCAAACATTATTCAGCACACGAAAACATCATCAAACAGGAAAAAATAGTCGTCAAAAACGATAAAGTCACTGTAAAAGAAGAGATTGTGGATGTCCGGTCTATCATTGCCATTTATATGCTGGGATTCGAAATTGAAGACACCCCGTACCTGGCATCAAAATTCGTCTTCAAAGGTACTGATATTATTGATGGTGGCGAGGTGCATTCACAACATCCGATTATAACAGACCTTTCGCATGAGGCTTATTACATACAAGCGCCGCGTATTTCACCGGAAAGATACAGGGACTGGAACAGTTGTAGCAGATTGTTAAAACTGTTGAGTCTGTTTGAACAGAACTATTTTGTTGATAAAAGATACCTGAAAAAATACGTATATCGCATACCTGAAAAAGAAAATGAAAAAGAAAATGAAACCGATAAAATAATAAAAAAAATGATTACAGCATTAGAACAAATAGCAGCCGATCCATACACCAGAAGGGTAATGGAAGAGGAGGAATTTATGGCAATGAACATCGACTTCTGGAAGAAAACCATTGTAAATAAGGATAGTATCATTGCTAACGTAAGCGCCGAACTTGCTCAAAGGGATAGTATCATTGCTAACGTAAACGCCGAACTTGCTCAAAGGGACAAAGAGCTTGAAGAGTACAGACGCAGATACGGCAAATTAAACGGCGCCACTAATTGAATCCTCTCTCTCTATTCTCTATCTTACTCGACATAACGTCCTTGTGAGGCAAGCGGGATGTTTTACCGTCGCGTCCTTTATTAAATCTTTCCGGCTATTTTCGCAGTAGGATCCGGGAGTGCGGATGGGACGTCCGCACATCTTACAACGCGGACGGGACGTCCGCGATCCCAGGTAATTGTTGATAAAAGATACTTGAAAAAATACGTATATCGCATACCTGATAAAGAAAATGAAACCGATAAAATAATAAAAAAAATGATTACAGCATTAGAACAAATAGCAGCCAATCCATACACCAAAAGGGTAATGGAAGAGGAGGAATTTATAACTTCCCTGTACGGCAAGAAGTGAATTCATTTTGGAATTAATAAAACTTCCACATCTTTTTTGCGTGATTCCGGGATGACAATTAATTTTTTGATGTTTCCATCCAAGTATTCCACTTCGACTGTCGTATTATACGGTGCGTGGAGCTTAAAGTATACATCTTTACCTTGCGGCCAAGCCGGCAAGATATAGATATTATCTCCTAATGTCTGCATGAGCATTTCTTGTAATCCGATCATACCCGAACCACCCCAATTATGGTCGGGGTCCCAATCGTGGCGGTTTGGCCCCCAGAAAGTTGGAAACCTGTAAAGGGGTGTGTCCTTCAGTTTCTTCAGATTGTATTCGAAAGCCTCTTCCGTCATACCCATGCGTGCCAACTGAATACCGTCCTGATGCCAGCTGTGTTCATGTCCTTTTACAATTGTATTGTCTTTTTTGTATGTATTACGAAAAACTTCCATTTCCTTGCTCTTTAGATCGAACCTGTCGAATGGAAATAGCGGATAAAACTGGGGAGCTTCCTGATTCCGAATCGCTATATATGATTCAGCCGGCTTAATAATCAAAGAATTATCTGTTAATGTTTCGTAATAAATACCGCTGGGTAATCTATCCAAGTATTCTTTGAAATATTTTTTATCTGTGGCCGGGAGCGAATCGCTCTCCAATCTCAGAAGAGATTCCAGGCAGGTGCGTAAACCGGAAAGGAGGCAAACGGGATTTTTAGCTCCGCGATGGGTTTCTAAGGCTGTGGAAGGGAAAAAAACCAATTTGCCGTTTTCATCTAACGGTTGGCCGTTGCGTATCCGCTGCCGCGCCTGATAATGTTCATCGAAGAAGATCAAACTCTCCTTGATGAAAGGTATATAACGATCAATGTTTTGACCTGTAAACCGATGGTATTCCAACATCATATAGGCATGTTCAACCTGCGCAATCCAGTGATAAGCAATAGAACCGTTCGCCATCATCCCATTCTCTACAAAAGTGTTATAAGACTGTGCGCCATCTGCACGCGGATCGCCGAAAGGAACTTCGACTCCCCGGCCACGACGGTCATCATTATCCCAGCCCCAACCGGAGGCTATATCCAATCCTGCGGCATTGACATACTCACAAAACATCGCGCCTCTGTGCCCGAAGGCTGTTTTTACTTTTGCTTTCGCACCTGGCAATCCCCATTCAAAGAGATTAAATTCTGATTTCATGCCATCAAAGTCCCCTGATTTCAGCATGGGCCAATACAATAAACGTTGGTTTTGCGCAGTATGCACATCCCCACCCCAAGTTCGATAGTCAGGGTCAAACTTTCTATCCTCAAATACAAATACAGGGTCGAAAGTAATGCTTCCGCCATTGAATTTAGACGGGAAATCTCCATATAGATTCCCCCCTAACTGATAACGCATCAACTGATAATTACGTCCTGACTGCCATATTCTTGGATCGCTCTCTTTCTGTTGGGGATCGACGACCACCCAACTGCGATTCCAAAACTGATTCCACCATGCCACATTCTTTTTGAAGTTACCCGACTTCCGGTCGAGGCCACGTATGTTGGCCTGCAGATTTTTTTCCCATTCGTCGATGGTAGAAGCCTGTTCTTTGTGAGTAGCTACAATAACATGATAATTTTTGGATGGTTTTTCACTCATCAGACACCATGATTTATAAGGAGTTTCGTACAAGACACCTTCGTCTGTTTTGCCGGGGATCAGATTTTCTCCAAAAACGCTGCCGCCGAACGTAAGGTTACTGTTGGCATTGGTAATCTCATCCTTGTAAATCTCTACTTCTTGTTGCGCAAGCATCAGACTGTGTGCGAAGGGCTCTTCCGGATTGCGATGATAGAATAATATACTGTTACCTTCGTATCGTATTGTATCTTTCGCTTTCCATACTTTGCCGGGATATGCATCTATCGAAAAAATGGTATGACGCTCGTTTGGGGGCACATCCCTGTCTACCGTACGCCAGTTTTCGTATGTCACTTTTATACCGGTTTTTTTATCGGAATCGACGGTCACATGCACCGAATGGTTCGCTATATCGACCCATACTTTCATAATTGTGCTGACTTCGTCATTATGCGCCTCGACAGAGACATAACCGTCTGTGAGGTGAAGTGTTTGTTTGAACGCACGATAATTATCAAAAGGATTTGGAGTCAGCGTGAAGCGGTATCGTCCTAATTTCAGATATTCGCCGTTTTCGCAAAAGCTACCGCTTCTTTGCAGATACATGTACAGGTTGCCGTCTTCCACCCATACGTTTCCTCCGATATCTCCACCTCCGACGGGCATGGAGCCGGAAGCGTTTTTTGAGGGTGAATCCCATACTATATTATATTGGCTTAAATAGTTGTAGCCGCTACTTGAGTTTTTATCACCGCATCCGGCAATAACACTGCAAGTTAGAAATAAAATCAGTATATTTTTCATCCGGTTTTTATTTTACAGGGATCATTTCGTATGTTTTCCCTTTTTCGGTCATAAAATCAACGGTATAATACATCTTTTCAGGTAAATCCGATAGTGTTGCATTACTCAGGTTTTGTGGAATGCCCGGATCGGTATATTTGAAAAGAGGATTGGGATTTTGTCCTTCTGCAATGGAGGTTTCGACATTTTGCACTTTTAACTTTTCACAAGTACGTAATCTGCAATTTCCGCCTAACGTCGAAGTTATTTTAGCCTTCGTTAGCGTCCCCTTTTCCCATTCCATATCAACAACAAACCCGCCACGCGCTTTCAATCCGGTTATTTTTCCATTTTGCCATTCGGACGGTAAAGCAGGCAGCAATTGTACAAATCCGGCATGACTTTGAAGAAGCATTTCAGCTATGCCTGCCGTATAACCGAAAATACCATCAATTTGGTAAGAAGAGGAGCACCATAAGTTAAAGTGTAATCCGCCACCCCTGGTCGTTGAGTTACAAAAGTCGACAGGTTTGAACAGGTTTTTGATAATAATATTTGCATGATCTCCATCCAATAATCTTGCCCACAAATTAATTTTCCAGCCCATAGACCATCCACCGGCTCCATCTCCTCTTATTTCCAGACTTTTAAGTAAAGCGCGGAACAAATCGGGTGCATGATCGTAAGCTATTTGATCTCCCGGATATAAACCATAGAGATGTGACAGATGGCGATGTAGTGGCTCAGGCTCCTCAAAATCATGTTGCCATTCCTGTAATTGTCCTTTAGCGCCGATACGGTAGGGTAGCAATTGTAATAGCTTTTCCTGTAAAATCTTTCTGAAACCGGCGTCCACATTTAATTTTCCGGAAGCGTCCACCGTCCGTGAAAACAGTTCGCGAATCATGGACATATCCATTGTACAGCCCATGCTAACACATGCCCGTTGACCCTCTTTAGTAAAAAAAGTGTTTTCAGGCGAAGTACTGACGGGCGTCACCAAAAAACCTTCACCGTTGTCGACTAACCAGTCGACAAAAAATTCCGAAGCGCCTCTCATTACAGGATAAGCCTCATCGCGTAGAAAGGTTTCGTCGCCTGTAAAGAGGTAATGTTCCCATAAATGGCTACACAACCATGCACTCAAAACAGGCCAGTAAGAAGCCATGGGGTGACCGTCATTCGGGTATGTTTCCCGCCAGATAGCTACATTATGATGCCCAACCCAGCCATTTCTATGGTACATGTTTTTTGCAGTTTCCGCTCCGGTAACAGCTATTTCCTTAATCATCCGGAACAAAGGCTCATGGCATTCGGAAAGGTTGGTCAGTTCCGCCGGCCAGTAATTCATCTCGGTATTGATGTTCATGGTGTAGGCACCGTTCCAGGGTGGTATCAATTGATCATTCCATATTCCCTGCAAATTCAAGGGTTGCCCTCCCGGACGCGATCCGCTAATCATCAGATAACGACCGTATTGAAACAAAAGCGCGACCAATCCATAATCAGCTTCCTCTGCATACCGGCAAATACGTTCATCAGTGGATAATACTTTTTGTTCGTCTGTAACAGGCAGATCAAATAAAACCCGTCCAAATAATGCATTATAATCTTCCACATGTTTTTGCCTCAATTGTTTAAATTTTTGTGAGACGGCCTTATCCAATGTCTCTTCCGCAATTTTAGCGGCATCTAAGCCTTCACGTGACGGACTTTTATCAAAACCGTTAAAACTGGTGGCAGATGAAAGAATAAATATTATTTCGTCAGTTTCAGATATTCGTAATCCTTTGTCATCCATTGTCATTTTCGCATTGGGAGCGATGGCTTTTATGCGTGTTTCGAAGAAGGTGCCCATACCGTCGATTTCGTCGCCGTAAAGCGCCTGTTTTTCAAATTTGCGGGTACCGTCAGGATGATATAACTCAGGATGTTTGCTTTGGAACCCCCACTGTTCAATTTGTTCAAATGTCCGGCGTTCGGCGTATCCGGGCGCCTGTCCGCTCATGGATACGAGGCCGTCGGCTGATGATATTTTTTGTCGGGCTGTGGGATGGATGGATGATAAAGAGGTAGTAATATCCAACCCTCCCTTCCTGTCACTGTGTAGCCTCATCACAATTACATCATCCGGATTCGAGGCGAATATCTCCCTGGTATACCGGACGCCATTTTGTTGATAAGTGATCTTCAACACAGAATTAACGATATCCAATTCCCTTTTGTAACCGGTGATTTCGCCTTTCAAGTTATTGTCTAAATGCCAATCTCCTAAAGGCTGGTAATTCTGGTGTAAACGTCCCATCCAGTTTTTTAGCAGGAATTCTGTTGCTTCCATGTATTTTTCAGCCCGTAACATATCTACGACCTCGTTGTAGGTCGTGGTGATATCAAGGTCTTTCCAGGCAGTGGCCGGTTCGCCGCTATACAAGGTATTGTCATTCAATTGCAGAACTTCATCATCTACCCTGCCATAAACCATGGCTCCTATACGACCGTTTCCGACCGGAAGGGCCTCGTACCATGTATTACCTTGCTGTTCATACCATAAGCTTAAAACTTTTGATTCGTCATTTCGGCATGAAACAACCATCAACACAATCAATAATAAAATATAATATTTATTTTTCATTTTTATTTCCTCCTTATTTTAGTGATATTTTATATGTTTTTCCTTTTTCTGTCATAAAATCAACCGTATACATCGTTTTAGGAGAAAATTCTTCCAACGAAGTCTTGCTGAAATTCTGATATTCACCTGGATTAATATAAGTAAAAAGATGATTGGGATTCTTTCCTTGAGCATTTGAGGCTTCTACATGCTGTACTTGTATCTTTTCATAAGTACGTAATCTGCAATTACCTCCTAAAGTCGAAGTGATTTCTGCGCTGTAAAGTTTTCCGTCTTTCCATTCCATGTCTACAATAAATCCGCCTCTTGCTTTTAAGCCTTTAATTTTTCCGTCCGGCCATTGCGAAGGCAAAGCCGGTAATAATTGAACAAATCCTGCATGGCTTTGAAGCAACATTTCAGCCACGGCGGCAGTAAATCCGAAATTCCCGTCAATCTGATAAGTACCGCTGTTCAGCATATTCTTATTCAACGATCCGCCTTGCACAGAACCGTCACTCCATAATCGGGTAGGCCCAAACATATATTTCATTATATCTCCTGCATGATCGCCTTCCAACAATCTGGCCCAGGAACACAATTTCCAACAAATTACCCATCCGCCGGAGCGGTCGCCACGCAGTTGCAAGGTTCGTTTAACTGCGCCCATCAATTCGGGCGTTTCATCAGGATGGAACTGGTTGCCGGGAAAGAACCCGTAAACGTGCGACATGTGTCCGAAAGTCGGGAGCGGCTCGTCAAAATCCTGCTGCCACTCCTGCAACTGCCCTTTTGCCCCGATACGATAGGGCAATATACGCGATAACTTTTCCTGCAAAAGACGACGAAAATCAGCATCAACATTAAGCCTTTCCGCGCTTTCAACCGTACGTGAAAACAACTCCCGGATCATGGCCATATCCATCGTAGGCCCCATACTGACAGAGGCTATAATGTCTCCATCTTCTACAAATCTATTCTCCGGTGATGTACCGACCGGAGTGACCAAATAGCCTTCACCATTATCTATTAACCAGTCAACAAAAAATTCCGAAGCGCTCTTTATCAAAGGATAAACATCGGTGCGCAAAAATGATTCATCACCGGTAAAAAGGTAATGTTCCCATAAATGACTGCTGAGCCATATACCCGCCACAGGCCAGAACGAATGATGTGTAGCCCCGTCGATGGGAAATGATTCGCGCCAGATGGAGGTATTGTGAAATGCAACCCATCCGTTTCGTCCGAACATTTTTTTAGCCGTTTCCGCTCCATTTAAGGCTAACTCTTTAACCATCCGCATCATAGGTTCGTGACATTCCGAAAGATTGGTTATTTCGGCCGGCCAGTAATTCATTTGGGTGTTGATATTTAGCGTAAATGTACATCCCCAGGGCGGTATTACCCTGTTATCGCTCCAAATACCCTGAAGGTTAAGCGGTTCACCACCCGGACGCGAACCGCTTATCATCAGATAGCGGCCATATTGGTAAAGTTGACGTACCAAGCCATAATCCGCTGTTTTTTGGTAACCAAGAATCCGTTCATCCGTGGGAAGGGCTTCCTGTTCGGCTGTTCCGTATAAATCAAATTGATTGCGATCATATAAAGATTTATAATCCCGGATATGACGCGCTTTCAAATCCTTATAATTATTTCCGGTCGCTTTGGCTAATTTTTCGTCTGCTATTTTTGCAGCATCGGCGCCTTCACGGGAAGGACTTTTGTTATAACCATTAAAACTGGAGGCCGACGAGAGGATGAATATTATTTCATCAGCGCCTGATATTCTCAATCCATCTCCATCAACGGCCATTTTTGCTTTCGGCGCTATCGCCTTAATACGCGTTTCGAAGAACGTACCTTTACCATCCACTTCTCCGGCATAGAGAAAGTTTTTATCATATTTACGGGTTCCGTCGGGATGGTACAATTCAGGACGTTTGTATTGATGTCCCCATTGTTCAATCTCATCGAATGACCTGCGTTCAACGTATCCGGGAACCTGACCGCTCATAGATACCAGACCATCTTGCGACACGTTTGTTCGTGCCGTTGGATGCACTGACGACAAAGTGGTGGTGATGTCCAAACCTTCCTTTTTATTGCAACTCAACCGCATCACAATAACATCGTCGGGATGAGAAGCGAAAATTTCACGTGTGTATTGAGTCCCGTTTTGGGTATAGGTGATCCGGTGTATGGAGTTGGACATATCCAATTCGCGTTTATAATCACTTACCTCTCCCGGTACGTGATTGACAAAATGCCATTCGCCCAGCGGCTGGTAGGTCTGGAGTGCGCGTCCCGTCCAGTTCAACAGCATAAATTTCGTCGCTTCGATATATTTTTCCTCGCGAAGCATCGTGAGCACCTTATCATAAGTAGGGGTGATATCAACATTTTTCCATGTTGAGGTCGGCTCGCCGCTGTACAATGTATTATCGTTTAACTGAATGATTTCATCATCAATTTTACCGTAAATCATTGCTCCCAAACGCCCATTGCCGATGGGGAGGGTTTCCATCCACGCAGCGCCAGGCTCGTTATACCAAAGAGATTCTGAAGATATTTCTTCTTTTTGTTGACATGCCATACACAAAAGCAGAGACAACAATATCAAATTTCTTATTTTCATCATGGTTAAAGATTTTTATAAAAATTCAAAATAAAACCGGATCCGGATTTTATCCCGGATCCGGTAATAAATATTAATTGACGTAACCCGGATTTTGTTCCAGTTTTACTTCTGTATTACGTTCAATTTCTGAGAAAGGAATTGGCCAAAGGTTATGGTATTCCTCAATTGAAGTACCAGCACATTCGTAAGTCCCTGTAATGTCTGTATAAGAAACATTGTACTTACGGTTGCGTTCGGCTATTTTGCCCAGACGGCAAAGGGTGATCATACGTGGCTCTTCATAATAAAATTCGCGCATACGTTCATCTAAGATATAATCAATATTTATTTCGGAAGCGCTTGCTAATGGAGCATTTGCACGGGTACGAATCACATTGATATCGTTGGCTGCCGCCTGTTGGTCATTTTTTCCCAAATGCGCCTCCGCGCGAAGCAGGTAGGTCTCGGCAAGCCGGAAATAGTATAAGTCTTTAAATGCATGGCTGGCATCGTTGAGTACCAACGTTTCACCTAAAGCTGTCAATAGCGGATTGCCGCTGGCGTCTCGTCTATAGAAATCAGCGGGGACTTCGCCTATCACTTTCCATACAAAGAAGGGAACCCATTGCCGCCTCGTTAAATTTGCGGAAAAACCGTCTGCTACTAACCATTTACCAAAAGCAGGAGATTCATCATTATCTATCTGTAAGTCGCGTGAGATATTGTACTCCGAGATACGCATGTCGTTGTTGTCGTTTTCCCAGACACCCCAAATCTGATAGTCTGTCGGACTCAACCAAGCGACTGAACGACCGCCCTTTTCAGCTGTATTACCCTTAAACGCGGTTGCCGTAACGCCATCAATGGAAATGGTAATGTTTTCATAAAAGGGGTTCCACTTCCAAGGCCAGGAATCATTAAGGTTTGATGCAGGATTTAGATAATCGTATTGTTTCACCCAAAGTGATTCCGCATTACCCGAAGTACTGCGGTTTTGATTACCCGTCTTGAAGAGGTCCGAATAGACATCGCCGGGTTGGTTTATTTTCGTGCCAAACCGCTCTGTCATTAACCTCATGGTTGGATGGTTAATGACGGCTGTTGAAGCGCTGATTGCATTGTCGTATTCGCCGAGAGAAATATAAATCTCAGCCAACAAGTGATTGGCCATCTGTTTCGATATTTTTCCATCCCTTAAATCTTCAATATTTCCGAGCAATGAAACGGCTTCAATCAAATCGTTCTTTACCTGATTGTATGTTTCCTGTCGGGTGGAGCGTACGAAATCGCGACGTGGCGTTACTATTTCCTCGGTGATTAACGGAACTCCGCCAAAAAGATGCCCCAGTATGCGATATCCGAATGCTCGGAAAAAAAGTGCCTCTCCACGCAATGCATTTTTGTCGGATACCGGAATATCAGCGTTTTCAATGCGTGTCAATATCATATTGGCTTGATTAATAATATAATATGTATTCTGCCAAATAAATAATACGAGGCCATTTTCGGGTACCATTGTCGCTTTATAGGTGTTCAAACGGTCGAATGCAGCCGTACAAAGACCTGCGTCTGTGCCATGATAGAGTGCAAAGAAACCATCATTAGTGGAACAAAATATTATTTCGGAGATTTTCCTGTACATCATGTTGGTGGCAGCCTGAAAATCGCTGACTGTTACCAAAGAATTCTCTATCACATAGATAGATAACGCTTCTTCTTCAAGAAATTTATTCTCGTCGCAGGATGTGAAGGCAAATATTGCCGCAATGGTCAACATTCCTGTTATTATTCTTGTCTTCATATTTATAACTGTTTAAAAATCAAAATTAATACCTATTGAATACGTTTTCAGGAGCGGATAATCGTTGCCTAACCCTCCCAAACCTGTGCTTGTTTCGGGATCCCATCCGTCCCAGTCGGTGAAGGTCAGCAGGTTAGTACCTGTCGCATATATTTTGAAATTGTTGATTCCAGCTTTTTTCAAGAATGTCGAAGGCACATGATACGAAATTGTCAGGTTCTGCAGACGTACAAAACTGCGTTGTATATAGGGCGAAAATTCATTACCGAGAACCGGAGAAAACATACCGAGTTGCCGGTAGCGAGCATTGGGATTTTCGGGCGTCCAGTAATCAAATTTGAAGGAATTGTTCTGGTAGATATTGTCGGGATTAGCCAACCGCCTGCCAGGTTGCTCGTAGTAGTAATCTTTACCGCCCTGAATGGAATTGATGAACATTTTCAATTCCCAGTTCTTGTATCTTAATACGTTTTCGATACTGAAACGATACGAAGGGTCTGTGTAGCCGAGTATCTTCCGGTCGTCCGCTGCCGAATAAATGCCGTCGTTGTTGATATCGGCTACCTTGTACGTGCCGTAATAGAAGCCTGTAGGTATGATACCTGCCCGATAATCAGCGACTTGCCACATTCCTATAATATCAAAGTCATAACATACACCGTAGGGATGACCCATAAAAATCTTACTTGCTACCAGGTCTGCTTCTTTTCCATTCGCATCTTTAATACCCAATATACTAACCACTTTGTTGCGGTTAATGGAGTAATTGAATGTGACGATCCAACTAAAATCCTTCGTTTGAACAGGGATGCCGGTGAGCGCTAACTCGAAGCCGTGGTTTGCCAGCTTGCCGATATTTGTAGGGATACTTCCGAGATTGTTGTTCATCAGGGGAATGTTGATGTTGTATAGCAAGTCGTGTGTATTTGAGCGATAAAACTCAAAAGCGCCTGACAGTCTACTGTTAAGAATGTTAAAATCCACACCTGTATTGAATGAATTTGTAGTTTCCCATTTCAGGTCATTGTTGGCCAATGAGGTTCTTTCGATGCCTTTTTCGGCCTGGGCGCCGTCGCCGTAGAGGTAAGCATTCAAGGATTGTATCCTTGCCAGCGTCTGATAACGTGAGACGGAGCGATTGCCGTTAGAACCGTAGCTTAGTCGAAGTTTCAGTTCATCAATCCAATTCAGATTATCCTTTATAAAACGTTCTTCAGTCAGCCGCCAAGCTAAAGCAACTGAAGGAAAGACCGCGAATTTGTTGTCCTTGCCGAAACCTGAAAAGCCGTCGCGACGTACAGTCGCCGTTAAACTGTATTTGCCGTCAAACATGTAATTGATACGGAACATGGTATAGAGGCTAGATTCTTTCCATGCGTTCGATTCAATGACCTGTAGACTGGCGCTTGCCGCCTGAAGATAGTTATATCCGAGGATATCGTTTTCATAATCGGTACCTCTCGCCATAGTACTTTCAGATTCACGTCTTTCTGCTCCATATACTAACGTTGAATTGATACCATGTCTTCCAAATGTGTTGTTATAGGTCAGGATATTGTCGGCAGACCAATTGTATGTGCTATTGTTATCCTTTTGTCCACGCCCGGTCAGGTTCTGGTCCCAAGAATTGAAATTGAATGTCTTGCCTATAATCAGGTTTTGCGAGAAATTCAGACGGTAACTCAGTCCTTTGATAAACGGGATATCAACATCGACATAGAAATTGCCAAAAAGATTGAGACGTTTATTAACATTGTCCTGTTGAATGTACAGACTTGGGTTCAAACTGCTTTTGTACGGGAAGGTAACATACTCTCCGGATGCATCACGTTCGGGGCAGACAGGGGGTAAATAAATTATATTATCATTCATTCTTACTCCCGACCAATCGCCCACAGTAAAAAACGACTGTGTGCCGATTTTAAGCCAGTTAGTGATTCTTGTATCCAGGTTGAGGCGAAGGTTATAACGCTTGTAAACATCGCCTCGAATCAGGTTTTGTTGGTCTGTTAATCCCATCGAAAGAAAATAATTGGCCAGTTCATTCCTGCCTCTGACACTCAGGTTGTGTGATTGAATATATGGTTGATCGTTTGTTCCGATATCCCACCAGTCGGTGTAAACGCCATTATTATATCCGTTTACGGCATTGTTGTCCATCATATACCGCGATACGTCCCATGTGGGATTGGGTTGCTTTAAGTCGTCACCTGTGCGACTCAGATCAATCCAGCGGTCGGCAACCATTTGCAGAAATTCTTCCCTATTCATCGGCAGTATTTTATCTGTTGTCAGCGCCTGTAGCGTGTATATCCCCGAGTATTCGATAATTGGCTTGCTCATCGATTTGGCCAATTTCGATGTGATCAGCATGACACCGTTACTCGCCTGTGAGCCGTAAATGGCTGCTGCACTGGCGTCTTTCAATATGTCAATTGATTCAATATCATTCGGATTGATGTCAACCAAATTGCCACGATAGATCATTCCGTCGAGGACTATCAACGGCGAAGTGCTGCCAGAAATTGAGTTCCGTCCGCGTATGGATATAGACGGATCTGATCCGGCTTGACCGGTAGCGCCTATGTTCAACCCGGGAATTGTCCCCTGTAGCGCCTGTCCTATACTGATATTCGGCGATTCCCTCAGCTTCTCCAAGTCGGCGCGTACCACAGAACCTGTCACGTCTCTTCGTTTTGCCGTACCATATCCGATGACGATAACCTCATCCATTTCCAGCGTGCTCTCCAAAAGTGTGATTTCAAAACTCGTACGGTTACCTACTTCAATCTCCTGTGTCAGATATCCGATATACGAAATTTGCAAAACAGGCTTGTCGCCTGTTACATTGATAGTGAAATTACCGTTCACATCCGTTATCGTCCCTTGTGATGTCCCCTTAACCATTACGCTTACGCCTGGTAACGATTCGCCATTGGAATCGGTTACCGTCCCTGTAATCGTAATTTGTTGTTGAATAGCAGCGTTAAAAATATTGTATGATTTTTCTGCATACACAATCATACTACTGAAAAATAAAAGGAGAACAAAAATTTTACTTCGAAACATTTTTACCTCATCATGTCTCGACGCATTGTAGTTTAACATAACATTTTGTTTTTTCATATTAATAAATAAATAAGTTGATTGATTTTTAAAAAATAATGTAATTCTCATGTGCCGGTATAATCTCATTAACAACCCGGGTTTTTGTTTTTTATCATTTCATAGGCATTGAAGTTTAATTTTGGAGGTAAATTTGACAGGATTTGGATGGTTTTTTCTCAAAACGTCCTTTAATAACAATACTCCCTTTTTTCATGTCAGGATAAGCGGTGATATTAATACGAACGGTTCCATCGGCATTTATTGTTGCAAAACCTTGTGTTTCTACGCCTTGTAGCCATAAGGTTGCTTCTGTTGGAAGTATCTCGTCTTTTCCTTCCTTGAACCGCAAAGTGTATTGTTCTGCTAAAGGGATAAACGATGACAAGTCAAATTCAAACTGATTATTGGATGTAACCCTTACTTCTCCAATATTTTTTTCAACTTTTACTTCTTGCAGATTCGTGGATGTCCTGTCCAATCCTGTATTGAAAACGGCAAAACGCCTTATAACAGGAGAAAAAGTAAAATCAATAATCTTCAAACGAATAGCGTCAATTTTTACCGGCGAGAAATGTTCGATCCGCTTATGACCTATTGATAAACCTCTGGCAAGAACCGACCATTTGTTGTTTGAACGCCCTTCGATAATATATTGGCGTACCCTTTGACCAAACGATATATCCTCCTGAATGAGTACATGGTCGATGGATTCTACTTTATCAAATTGTAATTCCACTGTTTCTCCGTTTCCGTATGTTTCAGCCACACTATTGCCAAATAGCCTCCGGATTTCATTGCCGAATTGTCGGTACAAATCCATATCTTTTGCGGGTATAAGTCCGGTAGTATCCGGCGCAGCATTGAGTAGCAATGTGGCTCCCCTGCCTACCGATTGGTAGTATATATCCATTAATTCATCAAAACTGCGCAGGTTTTTTTCATTAGTAGGGCTCCAGAACCAATTGTGATCTTTCAGAGGCACATCTACTTCTACTGGCATCCATGTATCTCCGTCGGGATTATTGTGCACTGCAGTAGCAACACCGGTAAGAGCGTCTTTCGAGTCGACTGTATACCAGTTGGGATATGGACATATCCCCCGTTCGTTACCTACCCAACGAATAGTTGCAAAAGGACCTTGAAAAACAATGGGCGACGGCACATATTTCTTGACGATATCTTCCAGAGGAACAACAACACTTCCATCAAACCATATCTCAACCATCTGTTTACCATAGCGTGACAATACCTCTTCCCACTGTTTTCGCAGCACCTGATTGTAGGCTTCCTGTTTGTCAGGGTCTCTGGTTTTACCTCCACCGCCGGTATAAGCGCCCCAGGTATCATCTCCCGGATAAATATACACGCCTAATTTCATGCCACGTTCAAAACAGGCTTTGGCCAAATCGTCGAGTACATCACCCTTGCCGTTTTTATAAGGAGTATTTTTGATACTGTAATCGGAGGCTTCGGTTTGCCACCAGCAGAATCCACCGGCATGTTTGGCAACGTACACAATCATTTTGGCATCAAATGATTTTGCAGCATCAATCCATTGATTGACATCAAGTTTGTCGGGATTAATTCGACTTAAAGGAGTGGAATGATCATCTTTTCCTGTTCCTTGCCAGGTAGCCGGGTCGAAATGAACAAACATGATTTGCTCCATTTCTTGCCACAAAACCTGCTGCGGGGTAGGAAGAACTATTTGTTGGGCTACAACTTGAATGTACCCTGCAATAACGATAAAGCAAAATAATAAAAATTTCATGTTACGAATTACTTTGTTAATACTGCAATCTGTTTGTACAACACATCTTTGATCGTCATCCGGTCGGAGGTGTAATAGGTTAGAAACCGGCAAAGGGGGGCAAAATGCTGATTGAATAATTGCCATAACGAAGAGTGAGTGATGTTTTTCATGTGAAATGGTTTTCGGGATGTCGTTTTCAGACGACATAAGTGGAAGCGGATGTGTCGCCCCCTCGTCCGGTCCAGTTGGTATGGAAAAATTCGCCGCGCGGACGGTCGATGCGTTCGTAGGTATGGGCGCCGAAATAGTCGCGTTGGGCTTGCAGCAAGTTGGCCGGTAGTCGCTCCGTACGGTAGCCGTCGAAGTAAGTAAGGCCGGCGCTCATGGAAGGGATGGGTATTGCGGTGTTAATTGCTGTGGTGACCACTTTCCGCCAGCTCTCCTCGGCGGACTTCACTTTTTCTTTGAAAAACGGGTCTAACAGCAGGTTGGTGAGGTCAGGATTCGTGTCGAAGGCTTTTTTGATCTCGCCTAAGAACACGGAACGGATGATACAGCCGCCTCGCCACATCAGGGCTATCCCGCCGTAGTTCAGGTTCCATTTGTATTCTTTTGCCGCTTCGCGCATCAATAAATAACCTTGTGCGTACGAAACGATTTTCGAAGCGTAAAGCGCTACTTTCAGGTCTTTGAGAAATTTTTTCTTATCGCCTGCATACAAATAGGTGGGACCGGATAGCTCTTTAGATGCGATGGCGCGCTCTTCTTTTTGTGCAGAAAGGCATCGCGCTAATACCGATTCGGCGATGAGTGTCAGCGGAATACCTAAGTCCAAGGCCGCTACTCCCGTCCATTTACCCGTTCCTTTCTGTCCGGCTGTATCCAGAATCTTATCTACTACTACTTCTCCCTCCTCGTTTTTATAGGCAAGGATATCGCGGGTGATCTCAATCAGGTAACTGCCTAATTCACCCTCGTTCCATTCCTTGAATACCTCGTGCATCTCCTGCGCCGACATGCCAAGCATGTCTTTCATGAGCTGATACACTTCGCAAATCAACTGCATATCACCATATTCGATGCCGTTGTGCACCATTTTCACAAAATGTCCGGCTCCGTTTTCGCCTACCCAGTCGCAGCACGGTTCGCCGTTGACTTTGGCGCAGATTGCCTGAAAGATGGGTTTGACATGTTCCCAAGCCGCCGGCGAGCCGCCCGGCATGATAGACGGGCCGTTCAACGCTCCCTCCTCGCCGCCTGAAACGCCTGTGCCGATATACAGCAATCCTTTGCTTTCGACATATTTTGTACGACGGATCGTGTCGGGGAAGTGGGTATTGCCGCCGTCAATAATCACATCGCCCGGTTCAAGACAGGGAATGATTTGTTCAATAAAATCGTCGACAGCCTTACCGGCTTTGACTAACATCATCACTTTGCGCGGACGCTTTAGTGATTGGCATAATTGTTCGATAGAATGTGTGCCAATAAAATTTTTACCGCTTCCGCGCCCGTCGACAAACTTGTCGACTTTCTCTACCGTCCGGTTATAAACGGCTACTGTGAAACCATTTCTCTCCATGTTTAACACAAGGTTTTCGCCCATTACGGCCAACCCGATAAGTCCGATGTCTGCTAATTTTTCCATAGTTTTTTGTTTAATTTGGGGCGTAAAGATAATCATTTTTTCTATTTTACAATTTAAAAACGAATAAATTTCAAAAAAAATCATATCTTTGCAACGTCGTCGATAAAAAATATAATACAGGATGAGGTACTTTGGGATTACTCTTATTTCAATCATAATTAGCGCTCAGACGTTCGGCAGTCAGGTCGATACGGGGAAGCTAATGCACGCGCCTCCGGCTGTGATATGTTCTGAACGTGTACCTTATGATGACCCGGATAGGCAGATCCAATTGCGCGGCTCATTAAACAACTGCCGGATTAAATTTGAGCGCTCGAAAAAAGGCAGAGTCGCTTTTCTGGGCGGTTCGATTACCGAAATGAAAGGTTGGCGGGAGATGGTTTGCGAGGAATTACAAACACGATTTCCTGATACGGAATTTGATTTCATCAATGCCGGAATTTCTTCCACAGGAACAACACCCGGCACATTCCGCTTCGAACGCGATGTGCTGTGCAATGGCACTGTCGACTTGCTTTTCGAGGAAGCCGCCGTGAACGATGATACCAACGGCTTCAATGCCACCGAACAGGTTCGCGGTATGGAAGGCATTATCCGCCAGGCGCGTATCGCCAATCCTGACATGGATATTGTCATGCTGCATTTCATTTGGGACGGGATGCTGCAACCATTGGAGCAAGGTCGCATCCCTGAAGTAATTCTCAATCACGAGAAGGTTGCCGGATATTATCAAATTCCATCCATTAATTTAGCCCTGGAGGTTTCACAACGCATGTTAGCGGGCGAATTCGACTGGAAAACTTTCGGTGGGACGCATCCCGCTCCTTTCGGTCATAATATCTATGCCGCTGCAATCAGTACGTTGTTCGACAGGATGTGGCGTTATCCCATCGAAAAAGAAGATACTATTCATCCGCATGAATTGCCTGTCACACCATTAGACGCTTACAGTTATTATAATGGTAGATTAATTGATGTCAGGCAATCCAAACTTGAGCAGGGCTGGGAATACGAATCGAACTGGCGACCCAAAATGGAAGCGCAGACACGCAGAAGATTTGTGGATGTCCCCGCAATCGAAGCTATTGAGCCGGGCGCGCAACTTCGTTTTTCGTTCCGGGGAAAAGCTGTCGGAATTTTTCATGTTGCCGGTCCTGATGCAGGGGTCATTGAGTACAGCGTCGACGGCGCTCCCTTCAAAAGCAAAGACCTCTTCACCGAATGGAGCGGAGGATTGTATATCCCTTGGGTGACAATGCTGGAAGCTGAATTGCGTGAAGGGACGCATGAAATAATCATCCGAACCGCCAAAGAACGTAATCCCTCTTCAAAGGGAAATGCTTGTCAAATCATGTACTTTACTGTAAACGAATGACTTTAAACGCACAAATAGCACTTGTCAAATTTTGTATGCTTTCATTTATAATTTGCTTATCATCATGCAGTTCTCAGAGCCAAATTGATGATAGCTTATTACGGATAGACTTTAGCAAATTTGATAGTCGCAAGCATTTGCTTGCGAGCGAAGTAGTTTCAGAAATTGAATATGTGACGCTTGAAACATCTTCTAATTGTTTGATTGGCGAAGCGTTTACGTTTTTTATTTCCGAAAATTATATTTTAACTTTTAGCAATTCAAATTGTTTTTTATTTTCAAGAGAGGGAAAATTTATTAGAAGCATAGGTCAAAAAGGGAATGGCCCATCAGACTATGGAGGAGGAAGTAATTACCGGGTAATGATTGATGAGAAATCAGAAATGGTATATTTGATTTTAAATTTTTTTGAAATAGTGGCGTATCGTTTAACAGGTGAATTTGTTAAAAAGCTGACTGTAAACGAATTATCAGATAAAATTAAAGTTAATCATCGTTATATTAGTTTTGACTTTTGGAAAGATAATCTATTTTGTGCACATATTAATCTTTCCGGTAAAGAACAATACCGTTTTTGTATTTTCACTTTAGAGGGTGAGATTATCAAACTTTTCCCAAACAATATTTTTTTTGATGCCGACAGACTCCGACAAATATTCCTTGGTGGAGTTTATTTTAGTAATGAACATATTTTTTTCAAACAAGGGTATAGTGACACTATTTTTCGGCTATCCGACACATTTGAACTTGTACCGGCAATAGTCTTTGATTTGCCTGGTAAAAAAATACCTGAAAATGTACGGTATCAAATCCGTTATGATGAATTTTGTTATATTCAAGGTATAAGCGTATTTGAAAACTATCTGTTTCTAAAGAATTCGAACAATAGTTACGATTACCTGTATGACTTGAAAAACAATCGATTAATCGCTTTTGAAAGCGATCCTTTACTTCGCAAAGTGCTGCCTTTGCCGGATGGAACACTTAGAGAATTTTCACTTAGGGGTCTCAAAAACGATATTGATGGGGGCCTTCCTTTATTGCCTGCTTACGCTTCTCATATACAAAACAATCAGCAAATGGTTTGTGTTTATCAATCTTACCTGTTAAAAGAGCAATTGACCGAAGATCATTTTGCAAGGTGCGACATCAAAGACAGGGAAGCACATAAACGACTTCGGTCGCTTTTAGCAAATTTGGATTGGGAAGATAATCCGGTATTAATGATCGCTACTTTCAAATAAAGTTATTATTTTTGGTTTTCTCAAAAGAAAAGGTTTACTTTGCGCTTTCTTTGCGTACTTTTCGTTTAATAATATTTTTCGGAGTTCGGAATGGACTCAATTTTAAATTTTAAATATTTTTTCATGAAAAACCTGATTATCTTTTTATTATTTTTAGTTTCCTGTCGAAATTCCACAGTGATTAAGGATGTTATTTTCGATGGAGATCTTTATGCCAAGAATACCATTGGCGTAGAATTTGGTACAACCATACCGGATATCACGACCAGTTTTCAATGGTCGGTTGCCAATACTCCGTCCGACGAATGGAATGTCCTTCAAGGCATTCATACGCAGGAATTAGTTTTATTGATGGAGTATGCAGGTAAATACCTGAAATGTGAAATTACAGCGAGAAAAAACGACGATATAGTCGCTACTGCTAAGATAATCAGCAAGGAACCCGTTGCAGACTGCGGTAATCCGAATACGGACTGGTTCAAAAATGAAGGACTTGGATTGATGGTTCATTTCCTGAAAACGGTTTATACACCTGGGGGGTCTGATGAATGGAATGAAATAGTTGACGGATTTGATGTCGAACTTTTTGCCAATCAATGCAGTGAATCAGGAGTGAAGTATGTGCTTTGGGCGTTGGGACAAAACGATGGTTATTATAATTCACCCAATGCTGCTTATGACAAGATTACATCAGTGAATGCCGGAGATTTATGTAGCAGAAGAGACCTGCCCGCTGATCTTATACGGGCATTGAAACAGAAAGGTATTAAACTGATGTTTTATTTGCCCGGTAATCCGCCTATTAACAATGAAGAAGTGACAAAGAAATTTCAGTATACCTATCGAAAAGATTCTCCGACGTCACAATTTACCCAGCAATGTTGGGAAGCGGTGATTAGGGAGTGGTCGCTTCGCTACGGTAAAGATTTATGGGGCTGGTGGTTCGACGGCATGTATCGCGGCGGGATCATCGAAACCCGTTCCGATATGAGTCTGGAGCACAATATCAGCACACATACACTGGCGGCTAAAGCCGGCAACCGTCAAAGTATTGTCTCCTATAATTATGGCGTCGCAAGGATACAGTCGGATTCGCCATACGACGATTATAGCGCCGGTGAAGAAAACAATATTATCCAATTGCCCGAAAGTAGATGGATCATTCCGGGCGTTCAATGGTTCCATTTTACCCATTTAGGTGAATTTTGGGCAAGACCCGGAGTTAAACATACTACATCCGAACTGGAAGCGTGGGCAAGAAAAGTATATGAAAAAGAAGGCGTACTTTGTTTCGATGTGCATGTAACAGGAATCGGCGAAATAGATGCCCGGCAAAGAGAACAATTAAGAGCTATTGCTGACATTTTTCGTGATACTAAGAAAACTTTATGAAATTCAAAAAATTATACTATCTTTGCAGGCAGAAATTTTAAAAGTTAATTGCTCCTATGTCGATTTTTATGGAAAATATCACGCTTTTCACACTTTTTTTGTTCGGTAAAATCACTGAATGGCACGATTTTTGCGGAGAGATATATAATTTATTATATATATTTCGCGCGTGCGCGTACATTAAATTTATTTGCGCCATTTTTATTGCCGAAGTGTTGTTTATTACAATGCTCCGGTTTTTTTATTTTACTATCCAAACAAAATCTAAAGTACTAATAACTAACTAATGTTTAATTTTTTAAATCAATGCCTATGAAAAAATAAAAAATCAAAAGTTGAAAAAAGGGGATATTATCCCAAAAGAAAATTATTTGTAAATAAAAAAAACTTTAATTCACCATTATGGAAAAAATTAAAAAAAGCCGGGAAAAGAAATACCGGCGCAATAAAAAAATTAAAAAAATCAATCAAGTCTTGTTGACTTTCGCATTGTGTATTGTTACAATGTTGAATGTATTTGCTCAACAAGGAATTACTGTTACCGGAACAATTACTGACAATACCGGTGAAAGTGTGCCGGGGGTAAATATTTTCGTCAAAGGAACAACTACGGGGACTTCATCCAATCAGGATGGAAATTATTCATTAACCGTTCCCGGAACGGATGCAGTGCTGGTATTTTCTTATATAGGATATGTCACTGAGGAACGTCCGGTAGGAAATCAACGCGAGATCAACGTAATTCTAAGGGAAGACGCCCGACAAATTGAAGAAGTGGTAGTCGTCGGGTATGGTACACAGAAAAAGGTATCGGTGATGGGGGCGATATCGACCATACAAACTGAAAAAATGGAGAACATTCCAGTTGCACAGGTCTCCAATGCGCTCATGGGACGCTTGAGTGGCGTTTTTGTCAATCAATTTACAGGTGCCCCAGGAACCGGGGCTTCAATCCGTATACGTTCTGTAAATACATGGAAAAGTGGCGGCAGTTCACCGCTCTATGTCATTGACGGGGTCATACTCGATAAACGATCGTTCGATATGCTGGATTATACTGAAATAGAAACTATTACAGTATTGAAGGATGCAGCTTCGGCAGCGGTCTATGGGGCAAGGGCTGCCAATGGCGTCATCCTTGTTTCAACCAAGACAGGTAAGGAAGGCCGTTTCAGATTGAATTACAACTACTCGTACAGTATCGACAAGCCGTCGAAAATGCCTGAGTTTGGAACCTCTGCCGACATGGTAAGGCTTAATAATCATGCTTATGCAGTAGGAGGTCAATTGCCGAAATTCGGCGAAGAAGAAATTGCTTATTTCAACAATAATGACCCCGGTAAAGGCTGGTTTGACGAAGTAGTAAACGATCCGACTTTACAAAAGCACGCAATAAATGCTTCAGGAGGAACAGATAAAATCAAGTATTTTATTGGAGGTAACTTTTTCGAACAGACGGCATTTATCAAAAACGCCGATTATCAAAAGTTCAATGTCCGATCCAATGTGGAAGTTAAATTTACGGATGAACTCAGCGGTTCGTTTAAAGTTGCATACAATGAAGGCGTTAGAACGCGTTTTTCCTTTCAGGAAGACCTGAGCGGTCTGGATATAAACCAATCTTTTGGAAGTTTATGGCTCCGTTTGCTTTATTATCTTAACAATGCACCGCCTAAAACGTCCGACGGGAGATATGTTAACCCCGGCTGGATAGGTAATCCGGTAGCATTCATCGAATCCGGCGGAACTAATAGAAGAAAGGACAGCAATGTTGACGCCAATTTCGGATTAACATACAAATTGCCTTTTTTAAAGGGATTGGCGGCTTCGGTAAATTATAGCCGTAATTATTCAAACGCAAATAGAAAGCATTACGAAATAAAACCGACTCTTTACAATGTAGTCAGGCGAGGCGAACACAGTCTTATTTATACGGATGAAGTCATCGACGCCGTCCAATCATCGTATCCCAACAAGGAACGCTTGGTAATGTCGAGTGAAACTTCAAATGACTATCAGTTAAACTTTTCGCTCAATTACTCCAATACCTTTGGAGATAACAATGTAGAGGGTTTCTTGGGTTATGAAAAGAGTGAAGGCGTATACAGTTATTTTGAAGGCACAAGAGAAAACTTTCCGTTGATACAGAAAGACCAGTTCTGGGCGACTTCCTCCGACAGAGCCGATTCATATGTAGGTGGTAATGAAAGAGAATACGGACGCGCTTCGTGGATTGGAAGGTTTGCTTGGAATTATGCCGAGAAATATTTCATGACTGTAGCCGGACGTTACGACGGTTCCATGCGTTTCGCACCCGATTACCGATGGGGTTTATTTCCCTCGGTGCAGGCTGGGTGGATAGTTTCAAACGAAGATTTCTTTAATAAGGGCATATTTGACCTACTGAAACTGCGTGCATCGTTTGGTCTTGTCGGTAACGATGATGTCGGCGGATGGGCATGGGCCGAAACATACTCAAGCGTCGGAAATTATATGTTTAATTCACTTGAACCATTAGTCAGATACGGCGGTATAGTAAATAAAAAACTGACGTGGGAAAAGACGCGCGAACTAAATGTGGGATTCGATTCACGCTTCTCCAACGGGTTTTTCCTGAATATGGAGTATTATAACCGTCATAACTATGACATCTTAGACAGTCGTATTCAATCTCTGCCTGTTTCTTTTGGAGGGAGCATGCCGCCCGAAAACTACGGAATAGTTGATGCACATGGTTTTGAATTTGAATTGGGTTATCGAAGTAGGGTAAATGAATTCAATTATGGTATAACCGGTAATTTCGCATATTCAAAGAATAAAGTCATATTAAGGGATGTCGCAGAAAATGTACGCGACGCCGATAATCCGAACGGACGCAGCACCGATTATATAAGAATGCTCGTTTCAACCGGCATAATCAGGACGCAAGCCGATCTTGATAAACTTCCTGCAGATTATACTATCTATGGACGTCAACCGGCTTTGGGGGTAATTAATTTCGAAGATGTCAGCGGTATCAACGGCGTTCCGGATGGAAAGATAGATGATTATGATATTCAGGTTATTAAAGGGAAACATACCGACGCGCCCTATATGTTCGGACTCAACTTGACCGGCGACTGGAAAGGGTTGGGCTTTGATATATTGCTGCAAGGGTTTCTTGGCGTATCTAAAATATATAATGATGGTCCTCAAGGCAGACATTTTTTTATTGACCAGCGAGCACCAAAATTCTGGAATGATTCATGGACGCCCGAAAATCCAAATGCAAAATATCCTCAGGTTGTAACATGGGATTATTCTAATGACCATAGGGCTTCTACTTTTTGGTTGGAGAACAGTAACTATTTACGGTTACAACAAGTTAGTCTCAGATATTCACTCCCCAAAAACCTGATTAGTAAAATAAAACTTGCCGACGTGACTATTCTGCTTCAAGGCTCGAATCTGCTTACGCTTTCCGGTTTCAAATACTATGACCCTGCCGTGTCAGTAATGAGTGACTATCCTACTATGAGAACCATTTCCATGGGCGTAAATATCAGTTTTTAACATTGTAAAAATAGTAATATGAAAAATATATTTAAATATTTATGTATCAGCGCTGTAGTTTTTGCCTTTGTACATTGCGGCGACCCGTTAGACAAAGAGAATCTGGCTGCAATTACAGGCGACCTCGTATGGTCTACCCCCGAGATTGCCGAAGCATTAGTAAATGACATGTATAGCAGTTTTATGCCTGGTACTGATACAGGTGAATCTTCGAACACCGACGAAGGCGGCAGTATAAATACCAGTAGTAGCATCAGCAATTATCTCACAGGTGTAATCACTGCCAGTTCGTACAATTATTATCCTTACACAGAAATACGAAGGATAAATATTTTTCTGGCAAGCATTGACGATGCCACTTTCGCCGTTGAGACGAAGAATGTGCTGAAAGGTCAGGCATTGTTCTGGCGTGCGTGGGCTTATTTCCGTATGGTGCGCGCATACGGTGGCGTGCCATTAATTCTCAAAGCCGCCGAACCTGACGATACGGAGGCTATTTTCGTTCCCCGTAATAAGACGTCGGAATGTTTTACGCAAATTATCAAGGATTTAGATGATGCAATTCCGCTTCTTAATACCAAAAATGAAAATGGCCGGATTGACAAAATTGCTGCAATGGCTTTCAGGGGCAAAGTGTTACTGTTTAAGGCAAGCCCGCAGTTCAACCGCAGTAATAATGTTTCTCTCTGGCAGGAAGCGTATTCGGCCAATAAGGAAGCGCTCGATTTCGCCGATGCGCAGGGCAAAGGACTGTACGACGATTACCGGAATATCTGGCTTGACGAAATGAATAAGGAGGTGATTATGGTAAGGAGGTACTTCTATCCCGGAGCCAGTAATGGTTATTCACAGGCAGGAATGCGCCCGCTGGCATACGCGAGAGGCTCTGTTGGTGTTAATGTCCCTTCGCTGGAATTAGTCAATGCCTATCCAATGAAAGACGGCTCACGCTGGGACCCGGCTACGATGGATTACCGGAAATTGCATGAAAACCGTGATGCACGGTTCTATGCCTCAATTGCTTACAACGGCGCTGATCCCTTTATAAACCCAATGTTCGGAAACGAAAATATGTGGACCTACTGGTTCGACATGGACGGCGACCCAAACACGGGTATCAACGGAAAAGAGGCTCGTCAGGACAATTTTACCGATTTTGGTCAGTGGGCGGAGAATTTATTTTCGCATACCAGTTTCTATCCTGCAAAAATGCTTGACCAGACCATCACGAGAGTTAATGTTGAGGACGGTGGTGTAGACTGGATTGAAATGCGCTACGCGGAGATATTGATGAACTTTGCGGAAACCGCCAACGAAACAGGCCGTACTGACGAGGCGCTTTCGGCACTGTATCAAATCCGTGAACGCGCCAAAATAGAAGCGGGTGACGGCAGTTACGGCATTAAGGCTACGACTACTGACGAACTGCGTAAAGTTATTCAGGATGAGCGTTTCGTGGAGTTTTCTTTCGAGGCTAAGCGATTCTGGGACCTGCGTCGTTGGAGGATTTACGCTTCGACGTTTAATAACATGGATGGCAGATACCGTCATGGCTTACGTATCGAATATAACGGCGATGTAGCTTTGCGTCCGCGTTTCCTTACCGACATTAATACCGTCTGGGATCAATTTACCGTAACGGTTATCAATGATGTTCAGCAGACTAACACTCTTGATGAAGACAAGTATTCGTTCTTCGGCATTCCGACGTCGATATTAGACCGCAATAGTAAGATTGAACAAAATAATACATGGGAAGGTACATTTAATCCGTTAGATTGATGTGCTTTGAGATAGTGGTAAGAAAGCAACCGCCGGAATAGTATCCGGTATTGCTTTCTTACCATTTTTTTGTAATATGGAAATGATATGTTATATTTGCATCGCCCTTAATCGTACCTGTTTTCAGCAATTATTAATTAAAAAATGAATAAAATGAATCTAAAAAAATTTTTTCTTACAGTTTTTTCCCTCTTTTTAGCTGGGAATATTTTTTCACAGATGGGATCATCTGACTATGTTTTCTTTAACGCTTCAGCGCCGCAGTGGAAAAACCAACAATTTGTCCTGTTTCCCGAACTGCGTGAACATCCTGTTCAATGGTTTGATTCCCTACGTGTTGAATGGGTGAATCGCAAGCCTGCCGGTGTGTTCCGGATGAAAGCCAGTCCGGGAGAGTTTTTTACGTGGCAGATTGCTGTTTGTGCTATGGACTATCTTACGGATGTGCAGGTTTCGTTTAGTGCGCTGAAAAGCAAAACCGGGTTGACCATTTCCGAAAAGGAGATGACTTGTTTTAATCTTGAGGGAATAAACCCCATGGGTGTTCCTTTAAAGAAACAGGTTGATGTGCGACAGGGAAGGGTTCAAAGTTTGTGGATGGGGATTGATTTGGAAAAAACCGAACCCGGCGTCTACACCGGTAAAGTAAGTGTATCTGCAAACGGTAAACAACAAACCGTTGACTTGGAATTATTAGTCGAAGGCGAGTTCATCAATAATCATGGGTATGACGAAGGCAAACGAATGGCCCGGTTAAATTGGCTGAACAGTACTGTTGGCATTGACGATGAAATAACCAAACCATTTATTCCGCTTAAACGCAACGGCAATACCATGGAAATGCTTGGACGTCGCTTATCAATTGGCGAAACAGGGTTGCCGACCGCCATAGAAACCTTTTTTACCCCATCTGTACAATCGATTGGGAATACCGCAGAAAATATCCTGGCGTCACCTTTCGTTTTTGTCATTGAGAAAGAAGATGGACGAACGGTTACTTTGCAGCCGGGCATCCTGAAATACGAGAATGAGACGCCGGCCGGCATTAGCTGGTCGGTCAGCAGCGCCTCTCCGGAAGTAGATTTGGAATGTAGAGGAACACTTGAATATGAAGGATTCATGGACTACAAGCTGACCTTGAAAGCAAAGAAAGAATTAAAAATAAAAGATATACGAATGGAAATCCCCGTGGAAAAGGAAAAGGCCGAATACATGATGGGATTGAACTTCGAAGGAGGAAAACGTCCAGCAAGCGTTTATAAATGGACATGGGACATCACTAAAAACCAGGATATGTTATGGATAGGCAATGTGAACGGCGGTCTCAGAATGAAATGGAAAGCCGAGAATTATGTGCGTCCGTTAGTGAATATCTACTACGAATTTGGCCGGCTTCACCTGCCTCCTTCCTGGGGTAACAGTCAAAAAGGTGGCGTCACTGTTGGCGATAACGCCGGTTCGGTTGTTGTAAAAGCATTTTCCGGAAGCAGGGAAATGAAACAGGGAGAACAACTTCATTATGATTTTGAATTACTGATAACGCCCTTCAGACCCATCGACAATTCCGTCAAATATGGCGACCGCTATTTCCATGGAGGCGGTGCGGTGACAGCCGAAAAAATTACCAAAGCCGGAAATGCGGGGGCAAACGTCATTAATATTCACCATAATGAAGATATTTATCCTTTTATTAACTATCCTTACATTGATGAATTTACAAACGATATAACCGGACTTGTAGCTAATGCACACAAACAGGACAAACTCATTAAATTTTACTATACTACCCGTGAATTAACGATCAATTTACCTGAGTTTTGGGCTTTGTACAGTTTAAACGGCGAGGTAATCTACCCCGGACCCGGTAACGATACCCGTACAGAAGCGCTTCATCCGAAAGGGCCTAACAAGTGGCTTATCGACAACCTGCGTGAACAGTATATCCCAGCATGGTACAACCGGATAGGAGAAGGAATTTTTAAAGGTGAAATAGATTTGTCCGTCATCACGACACCTTACAGCAGGTGGAATAATTTTTATATCAGCGGACTTGAATGGATGGTACGTAATTTGAAAATCGACGGCGTATACATCGACGATTCGGCTTTGGACAGGCTGACATTAAGACGCGCCAGAAAAGTCATCGACAAAGAACGCCCGGAAGGAAGGATGGACCTGCACAGTTGGAACCATTTTAACGGTTGGGCGGGGTATGCCAATTGTCTGAACTTATACATGGATTTGTTGCCTTATTTCGATTTAACATGGATTGGTGAAGGACGTAATTATAACCGGATGCCCGACCACTGGCTTATTGAAGTTTCAGGTATTCCATACGGATTACCGGGACAGATGCTCGAAGGCGGAGGGAATCCATGGAGAGGGATGGTTTATGGAATCACCAACCGTGCCGGATGGGGGGGCGACCCTACCTTTATCTGGAAATTCTGGGATCAATATGAGATTCAAAAGAAAGAAATGATCGGTTATTGGGATAAGAACAATCCTGTAACTGTCGATAATGAAATGGTTAAAGCAACTGTATACAAGGGAGATAAAGATATGATCATCGCCATAGCCGCCTGGGGCGACCAGGACCAAATCTGCTCAGTGAATATAGACTGGGAGAAAATCGGATGGAATGTGGGCGTATATAAATACTATATGCCTGAAATTGAAAAGTTTCAAGACGAACAGGCCTTAAACTCCCTCTCAACGATGACCATACCGAAAGGTAAAGGTTTTTTAATTGTTCTAACGAATTAATATAACCCAAACTATCATGAAAAAAAAATTCATTGTTCATTGTTCATTGTTCATTTTATTCTTAAGTTGTGCTCGTCAGAGCACCCAGCAAACCGACTGGATGATCAATGGCGATAATTACCCGGCTGTGATTACGCTAAGCGGAGAGGATATAATCCTTTCGAATGGCCTTATAAACAGGATATTTCGCAACGGAACAACCATTGGATTGAACAACCTGACGACGGGCGAAGGTCTATTACGCTCCGTTCGTCCCGAAGCGGAAGTAATGATTGATAATATCAATATCCCCGTCGGCGGTCTAACCGGACAAGTCATTCACAACTATCTTCTACCCGAATGGTTGGAAAATATGACCCTATCTCCGTTGGCTTTCCATTATACCGGATATGATGAATCGCCTATACTGAAACGCTTTGACTGGCAGCCGCGCGAAGAATGGATTTCGTCGAATCCTGCGTGGCCCCCTAAGGGAAAAATGCTGACGCTGAAATTCAAAGCGGATGATATGATGATAAAGGCGTTACTTTCACAGAACACATCGGCAGATGGCCCGAACCGGTTGGACTATCTGAGGGATATTCAGTTGAATGTCCATTACGAGATATACGACGGCATACCTTTACTATGCAAATGGATTTCTGTAGTCAACAATTCAGGGAAACCTATCGTGTTGAATACCTACAAAAGCGAAATACTTGCAGTTACAGAGCCTGAGAACGCGGCGATATTCAACAAAAGTTTCATCACCCCCAATATCACTATAGAAACCGATTTTGCACATTGTCAGAAACACGATTACGTCAATCCGGACTTCAACAGAGCAACCCAACGGCACGCCCATTGGAATCAGGATAAATTGTACATGACCCAAATAGACTGGCTATACAAAATCCCTTGCCTGCTGGAAAGTTATCCGGAATATGGACCCGAAATGGATATCGGGCAGGGTGAAACCTTCGAATCACACCGGACATGGGAACTGATCCACGATAGCTGGGAGCGTGAACGAAAAACATTACAGATACGTAAAATGTACCGTACAGCAGCGCCCTGGGTGGCCGAAAATCCTATTTTCATGCATGTGCGCAGAGCCGATAACGAATCGGTGAAAAAAGCGGTCGACCAATGTGCGGAAGTCGGTTTCGAAATGATCATCATGACTTTCGGGAGCGGTGTGAACATGGAGAATGTAAGTCCCGAAAATCTGGAACGCATGAAAATGCTGGCCGACTATGCCCACAGTAAAGGGATAGCCTTAGGCGGATACTCGCTTCTTGCCAGTAGAAGCATCAACAAAGAGAACGATGTAGTGATGCCGCCCGGCAAAACGCCTATGTTTGACCAATCACCATGTCTCGGAAGCGAATGGGGACAACAGTACCTGAAAAATCTTCAGACTTATCTCACCGTCACAGGTCAGGATTTATTAGAACACGACGGCAGCTATCCGGGCGATGAATGTGCATCGACAACTCATCCGGGACACAAAGGACTGGGCGATTCTCAATGGAAACAGTTCCAAGCCATCAAGAACTTTTATCATTGGTGCAAATCGCAGGGTATCTTCCTGAATATTCCCGACTGGTACTTCATGAACGGGCAAAATAAAACAGGAATGGGTTATCGCGAAACAAACTGGTCATTGCCGCGCGAACAACAGGAAATCATCGAACGGCAGAACATTTACGACGGTACATGGAACAAAGCTCCTTCGATGGGTTGGATGATGGTGCCCTTGGTAGAATACCATGGCGGAGGAGCGGCAGCTACTATCGAACCGTTAAAAGACCACCTGCCCCATTACGAGATGCGACTTGCCAACAATTTTGGCGCCGGTGTGATCGCTTGCTACCGCGGACCGCAGTTGTATGATACACCCGAAACAAAAGCCGTTGTTAAGAAATGGGTGGACATCTACAAAGCGCACCGGGCTATCTTCGATTCGGACATCATCCATCTCCGCCGTCCCGACGGTACGGATTGGGATGGATTCCTGCATGTCAACCCGCAGCTGAAGGAAAAAGGGCTACTAATGGTATACAATCCGCTCAATGAACCGATAAAACGGAAAATTACAGTGCCGCTATATTATACAGGCCTGACTGATAAGGTCACCGTCATCGACCGGCAAAATAAGAAGAGAAATCATACAATAAGCCGCGAATACACTATCGAAATGGAAATAGATATCCCCGCCAAAGATTGCAATTGGTATATTTTAGAATAGTTCATTGTTCATTATTCATTGTTCATTTAATATATCGTATGAAACGCATTTTTTCAACCACAGTATGGGCATTTATAACATCCCTTGTCATTTCGGCCCAGACATCCTTTCAGATGGATGATTCAAAAATCGTTCTTCAAAATGGAAACATAATTTCCATGACCGATCTGAAAACCGGCAAGGAATATGTTCCTTCCGGAGAAACCGTTCCTTTCATGCAAGTGAAAGTTGCAGGGAATCTTTATATGCCGTCGACTGCATCATGGTCGAGGTCTATCCTTACCCTCACTTATAAAGAGGTAAATGTATCTGCGAAAATCAACATCAACAATAAAGGAAAATATTGTGTGTTTGAACTCACTGATATTAATCCGAAAAATAAGGTCGATGCGGTAGTATGGGGGCCTTACGCAACGATTATCAGCGAGACAATCGGCGAATTTGTCGGCGTTGTACGTAATGATGAATTTGCAATAGGCCTGCAGGCGTTGAATACAAAAACAACCGGCGGTGATTTAGTCAATGATGAAGGCTCGACAGGCGGACGCGGAACAGCCGCATTGAAGAGGGAATATGGGAGTTCTATCCAGGCTTTTAGCCTCGACCGTTCGCGTCCAAGAGTCGTCGATGTATGGGCCCATGGAGGTAACAATCCGGTCTTTCCACAAATGCCTGTCCCGCCCATACCGGGCGAAACGACTACAGGCTCAAAAATAGCTTTGTTTGCCTGTCAGGCGTCAGAAGCGCTGAATACCATCGGCGCTATTGAGGTAGCCGAAGGATTACCGCATCCGATTATTAACGGCGAATGGATCAAGACATCCGATGTGATGCGTATCCCGTATATGATCAGCAGTTTTTCGGAAGAAAACTTCGACTTCTTGTTGTCGTATGCGATAAAAGGCGGATTCTCGGGGTTGTACCATGAAGGCCCTTTTACTAAATGGGGACATTTTGAGCTGGAACCCAAACAATTTCCCAATGGACGCGCCGGCTTGAAGGCTTGTGTGGACAAAGCTAAGGCGGCAGGTTTACGCACTGGCCTGCATACGTTGACCACTTTTATGACCCCTAACGACGACTATATCACTCCTGTACCCGATGAACGTTTGGCAGTTTCAGGTGTATCCATTTTACTGGCCGATGTTGGTGAATCCGATACGGAGATTACCGTTTCCGATGCGCAACCTTTTATGAAAAAAAGTGACATGAATACGGTATGGATCGGCCATGAACTGATACGGTACGAAGGGGTGAGCGAAACAACACCTTATAAACTACTGAATTGCAACCGCGCCATGTATGGCACCCAGGCTTCAAGTCATAAAAAAGGCGGCGAAGTCAAAAAATTAGTCGATCATGGTTATCATGTCTTTTTTCCCAATTTTGAATTGCAAAAACAAGTGACCAAGAACATGTCCGACCTTTTTAACGAAACAGGCGTCAATCAAATGGACTTCGACGGACATGAAGGCGCCTATGCGTCGGGGCAAGGCGATTATGGGATAGACCAGTTTGCATGGGAAGTGTTCACACAAACCAATCACCTGCTTATAAATGGGTCAAGCCTGTCGAAACATTTCTACTGGCATTTGAACTCTTACCTGAATTGGGGCGAACCATGGTATGGCGGGTTTCGCGAAAGCCAGTCGGATTATCGTATCGACAATCAACCTTTGTTAGAACGTAACTATATGCCTAACATGTTAGGGTGGTTCTTGCTGACATCGTCGACTACCATTGACGAAATCGACTGGATGATGACCCGTTCGGCAGCTTGGCATGCAGGTTTTGCTTTTGTGGCGCGCGATAGAACTATTCGTGAAAACCCTGATGTCGATGCAGTATTCGACCAGATCAAACTGTGGCTCGAAGCCTCTCACGGCAAACTGTTTACCCCGGAGCAACGACAACGACTGAAAGATACAAACCACGATTTTCACTTAACAAAGGAAAACGGAAGCTATTACCTGTATCCATGGAATAAACACACTTACCTGCATGAATGTAAAATCCTGCAACCGGGCGAGCCGACTTCGAGCGAGTTCGTTTTTGAAAATAAGGATGATACACAACCTTTTCGCATGATTATCCTTATAACAGGCGATAAAAACGGTGTCATCAACGAATGTTCATTCGAACTTGACAACAACAAACGGGTGGCTATAGCTGGTGAATACAAGGCCGGAACCACCTTGGTTGTAGAAGAATCGGTAGTGAAAGAGTACAATGACCGCGGACGGAAAGTTGGCGAAAAAGAATTGAACGGTATACCGCAATCATTATCAAAGGATAAACACCGGATAATGATTGATGGAAAAACAGATAACGAGGATATGAAACTCCAAATAACCGTCAAGACAAAAGGGACAAAAGAATTTGTAGGTATTAATAATTAAATAACAAAATAATGAAAAGACTTTTTATTGGTATATTGCTGATTACAGGCATGTTGTCTTGCGGAGAAAAAAATGACCCCGTAACTTTAGCTTCGTTAATCGACGAAATGGTAAGTTATGAAATGCCGGCTACATTCCCGTTGACCGGATACCAAAGCCTGCAATCGAGCAGTTACAATCGCCGTTCGGTGTCGCCCGACAGCGCCGGATGGTTTGCCGATTCCGATGGTATCTGTTTTATCCGAACAGAAGAAATAAACGGTAAAACAGAATGGGTCATCATGGAGCACGACGGACCAGGATGTATTACCCGCATCTGGACGCCTTTTTTCTATTATAATTTTAATAACCGCACAGGTCCTGACATCAGGTTTTATTTGGATGATAATCCCGAACCGGCTATTGACTGCAATTTCATTGGATTAGTTACCGGGAATGAATTTGTAAAACCCCCTTTTGCCGGATATACAGCCCGCGCCGGCGACCTGTATCTGCCAATCCCTTTTGCCAAGAGCTGTAAAATCACACTTACCGAAAAATCATTCTACTATATAGTCAATTACAGAGCGTATGAACCGAATGTTCGCGTACAAACATTTTCCATGGAGGAGAATATCAGGCAATCAGCCCGCATCAAGTCTGCCGGAGAGCAATTGTTGTCAACACCGGAAATTACTCAAACGGGCAAATCCTTGTTTGAAGGAACTGTTTCAGGTGGTGAAAGCCGGGAAATAACGCTGTCTAAGGGAGCGCAGGCTGTCAATAGGTTAATTATCCGTATGCCGGAAGCAACGCCTCAACAAATGCGGTCAACCGTACTGCGTATGACATGTGATGACGAAGAAACCATTTGGTGTCCTGTTGGTTCCTTATTTGGCGTAGCTGACAGGGTGCACTATTTCAAAACCTATTATATGGAAGTAAATGTCAACGGGGATATGATATTGAAGTGGAAAATGCCTTACAGGAAGAATGCAAAAATAACAGTGGACAACCTGAATACGGATGCGATAGATGTCAGCATTACAGCATCCGTATCGCCGTACCGGTGGACGGAACAGTCGATGTATTTCCATGTCAACTGGCGCTATGTGCCTCCTACCCCCTGCTACCCCCTGTGGGACATGAATTTTATTGAAATAGAAGGCACAGGCAATTATGTGGGCGATATTCTCACCGTTTTGAACCCTATACCCTATTGGTGGGGCGAAGGAGATGAAAAAATATATGTAGATGAGGACATTGAACGCCGTTTCCCTACTCATTTCGGGACGGGGACAGAGGATTATTACGGTTGGGCCGGAGGCGTTGTACCTAAATTGGAAGATGAGTTTTCTACTCCTTTTTTGGCCAATATCCGCGTATCCGACAACAATACAATGGGATACAACATCTGTACCCGGCAGCGCAGCCTCGATGATATTCCTTTTCGTAAACGACTGAAAGTAGATATGGAAGCCTCCACAGGCGATTTCGACGGCTTGTATAGCAAAAATGACTTCATGCACTATACCATTACTACTTTTTGGTACGCACGACCGGGGGCAAGGCATAACCGGTTACCCGATGAAACATCCGCCAAATTACCGTTGTTGAAATACCAGGATTTACACGCATTAAAGGAGCAACTAATGTCAAACTCGTTCTAAAAGAAAATCATTGGATTTGTAGTCTATATCACAAAATAAAACGTCTTATATCAATATCAATTGAATAAAGATATGAATAATTACATTAAAGCGACTTTTATTTTATCTGTATTCCTGTTTATTGAATACGGATATATCAATGCTCAGCAACGTAAGTCATGGCTTCCCGTAACAGATGTTATGCTCGAACCTGCAATCCCTGAGGCGACTGATTTTTTGCGTCCGCTAAATGGTAGCATACGTTTATTGGGATGCCTGTACGACAATGCGTTATTAATTGAATCAGACGAGATCGGGAAAAACGGATTGAATACCACTACAGGAAAATGGGAATACAAACAAGTAGTTATACGACCAAAAGAAGAAAAAGACGCCATCGATTTATGTCTTACATTCAGACATACAGGCGCTGGAATAAGTTCGGCGGGCGTAGCTGTCGCTTTTGATTTTAACTCATGGGACCCTGATAATTATGTGCTGATACCGGCATCGGTATATAATGGTAACCGAAACAGGATAGTCAATCGCGCTTATGCAACAGGGCTGGATATGGACGACCATTACAGGAAAGACCTGCCAATGACAACAGTTGAATTACAGCAACTGTCGCCCGATGCAGGAGCTCTTTCCCGCCTCGAAATCAATACCAGCTATGCTACTACCCCGGCAATGTGTTTCTTCGACAAAGCTCGGAAAAGGGGCTTCATCCTTCTTACGGAGCAAGGAATGGAAAAAGACGGTAAGATAATAGACCATGGTTTGGCAATAGAAGAAAGCGCAGACCGGAGAAAAGCAACATTTGTGGTTTCAGCGCCGGGCGTGCCTGAAAAAAAACCCGAATTTATCGGGTTTAGCGCCAGCCCGTACCGGGGCGTCGACTGGAACCCTGACGATGAGCTAACGCTTCGGTTCAGACTGTATGTCTTCGAGGCGGCAAATATTCCGGCCCTGTTTGAAAAATTTATGACAGTGCGCAAATCCGTTACCGGCGAAAATACACCCCGTAACCTGATTCCTTTCAGCCAGGGTTTTAATATGATGGCAGAACAAATCGACAACCGTTTTTTTAAGAGTGAAGTCGCTGAATATTACCCTTCCGAAAATGCAACATGGATATCATTCGGATGGGTTGGCGGACTGATGAATACGTTCCCGATGTTAGTTATTGACGATGCGTTTCACCGTGACAGAGTAGCCTCAACATTCGATTTTGCAATTCCACGGGCGCAGGCGCCAACAGGATATTTTTACTGTGCGTTGGCAGAAGACGGGCAGGTCTTTGGCAAGGACAGCGGCAAAGATAAACCGGAAGTAGTGTTGACACGTATTAATGCCGATGTTCTTTTTTGGATGATCAAACAGTTTATGTTGTTGAAGGCGCAAGGTCATCCGGTTAATCCGGTTTGGGAAGAAAGCATTCATCGCTTGGCTGATGCTTTTGTTGCTACCTGGAAAACACATCAGCAATGGGGAAACTATATCAACATCCATACAGGCGAAATAGCTGTATATCACACAACCAGTGGCGTTATGGCCATCGGCGGACTGGCGCTGGCGTCGGTTTACTGGAACAATCCGGTTTATTTGGAAGTGGCTAAAGAAGCCGCAGACTATTACTACAAAGAATATTTTGTTAAATTAGGCATGACAACAGGCGGATGTGGCGACATCTTTCAAAATGCCGATTCTGAAACAGCAACCGCTTTCATGACTTCGTTGATGGCGCTTTATGAGATCACAGGTAAAAAAGAATGGTTGGACAAATCAAAGCAATTAGCCAATCTGTGCGCTACATGGATAGTCTCATTCGATTACCGTCTGCCGGCACAGACGCCATTAGCCAAATTAGGCGCCAAACTGACCGGTGCAGTATGGGCAAGCACACAAAACAAACATGGTGCGCCCGGATTATGTTGTTCATCCGGCGACCCGCTCTTCAAAATTTACCGCGCTACGGGCGACGAACGCTACGCGCGATTGATGTACGATGTAGCGCATGCCCATACCGAAGGCCTTCAACCCACAGGTAAAATAACCGAACGCCTCACATACTGCGATGCCGACAGTAAGGGAAGCCGGGGAGAAGGAGGTTCAACCGGCTGGACGGAGTTGAATGGCACTCTCATGGCGGTCGAACTACCCGGAATCTATATCAGGACAGACATTGACCGTATGTTTGTTTTCGACCACGTAGAAGCGAAAGCGCTGAAACGGGATAAAACAGGCATAACCTTGGAAATAAAAAACCCTACTCCATTTGACACTTCCGTCACTATATTTGCCGAGGGAAAAAATCAGGCAGCCAAGCCTTATGGTTACACAGCTTTCCTTCATTGGCCAAAAGTGGATGTAAAAGCAGGAGAATCAGTCGTTCATCGTATTCTAATCACCCATTAATCATTAATCATTAATCATTAATCATTATTTTCCTATGAAACAAAATATTTTCTCAATGTTAGCATTCCCGCTCATTATCAGCTTGACGTTTTTCTCATGCGGGAGGAATGAATACCGGACATTTTCGACCCGATATTTGAGTATCGGAGTTGATGACAAAGGGTATATTCGAAGCATGAAAAATATAACCGTTCGTCCATTTAGAGAGTTCAGTCCGATAGATAAACCCTCACCGTTAATCAGCTTATATGACAGCGATAAACGGTTGTATTACTATCCTGAAAAGGCTACATATCATTCGTTTGCAAAAAAGATGACCCTGAACTTTACGAATGGTTCAGTAGCCGAAATAAAAATACTGCCTCAAAAAAAATATTTTAAGTTTACGCTTACCTCTTTAGAACCAAGAAACGGGGTTGACGCCATACAATGGGGCTCTTATCATACAAATATTACCAATCTGTTCGGAGAGATCATTGGAGTGGCGCGTGACACAAGCGAATTAGTCAATTATAGTATCGGCTTATTAGCCCTCGACGATAATACAATCGGTGGAACAGCCGACTTGGAAGGCGACGCCGCACCGTTTCAGTATGTGATCCATTCGCCCGACCCAGTCGTTTATCCTTTGCCAAGTCATTTGCGGGAGGGGCAGATTTTTACTTTGGGTGGAGACGGTGTCAGCGATGTAGCTTTTTATGCGCACAAAGAACCTTACTACAGGATATTGTATGGGAATGCCGCTACCATAGATGCAAACGGACGTATCTCAGTGCAATACTTTTCAAGAGACAGAACGAAACGGCGGAATGTATATTATTCGTTGATCCCCAATATGGCGGCAAATACGCCCAATCATATTGATATTGAACCTTTAGACATCAATTTTATCGGTTCTTCAATAGCGCTATGGGGGAGTCCTGACAGTACAGCTTTATTGGATGTAATACAGGATATTGTCCTGTCAGAAGGATTACCTTATCCTACTGTAAACGGTAAATGGGTGAAGAACCCTGCCGCTTATGTTCCGGATGTTATTTGCCGGGGAAACTTGTACGACAGTATCATATCGTACACATCCCAATTGGGTTTTAAATCGATCCATGCGTACGACAGAGGGTTTCTACGGCCTGACCGGGGGAATGAAGGCTACCTTGACGGACGGGATTTTGAGCGAAAACCATTCCGGTTTGAATCAGGGGATAAGTCGCATAAGGAATTTGCCGATGAGGCGGCTAAAATAGGGCTTATGCTTGGCAGGGTGTGCATTACAAATTCATTAGCTCCAAGGACAAAGGACGTCAGTCCTTATCCGAGCGACAGCTTGTTATCTCAGCAAAAACGTATTTTAATGAACGACCTCTCGCCGGAAGATACAGTTATACTCGTCAATGACCCGACTTATTTAGACGAAATCGCCAGCTGGGAAGGGCATTGTGAGGAACTGAACATGGTGAAAATAGGGAAAGAACTTATCCATTACTTAGGGGTAACGGATGAAGCGCCCTACCGGTTAAAAAATGTAACCCGTGGATACTGGGGTACTTATCCGGCACAACACAATACCCGTGACACAATCTATAAATTACAGGTTACTCTGAGGTATGGTTATGAAGGGATTATTCCCAACATGGCACTACAGGACAAGATCGCTGAATATTATGGTGATGTCGCCGTTATTAACGGCGTTACATTTTATGATTTTGACGGACAGGAATTTTTGTTTAATAACGGTCACGGCTATTATTCGGCCAAACGTTTTTTTAGAAAAATGATCGAAAGGGCGCAACAACAAGGTGTTCCTTATATTCGTTTTACCGGGGCGACGCTATCGGAAGGCTCCTGGCATTACCAAAGTATTTGGAACGTTGGCGGAGGCAAAAACCTGTATGATGTGGATACCCGTGAATGGGGCAGCGCTACCAGTCAGGGGAAGGACTTGAGGGATGTAACCTTTTCGAATTACTATCCCGTATCATTCGGGGGCAACTTCGCTATCAGGGATACGTCTACGGTGGAACAATATGAACATATCCAGGCCATAGCAATAGGCTTTGGAGCAACCTATTGTTTGCCGCTTAGCCAGCGGGATGTGGAGAGTTGTCCTCAAAAAGAAAAAATCTTCACAGCAATACGCACGTGGGAAGACGCTCGAGCAGCAGACGTCTTCCCGAGTTTTATCAGAAAAATGCTAAGAAATCCGGAATACGACTGGACGCTTGCGGCAGGGACCGACATCGACAGCTGGACATTGTATCGTTTAGTCAACGGTAAGAAAACAGAATCTTATCATCTCAAGAAATCCGAAACACAATGAAACAGTCATGTTCTTCTAATCACACCCAAGCAATAATGAAAATTTACCCATTACCCATTAATCATTAATCATTAATCATTAATCATTATCATTAATCATTATCATTAATCATTTTTTTCCTATGAAAAAATCAACATTCATGGCAATCATTGTCGTATCAATTTTTATGAAATGTTCATCACCGGATACTTCATCCTCTCAAAATTTGGAGCGCCAGAATTGGTTTTGGAATCTGTTACGTGCAAAAAACAGTTCTAACGGCGCCATAACAATAGATTTAGCTGTTAAGGGATCGGATGTACCCCAGTCGATGTATGGCGTCTTTTTCGAAGAAATTAACCACGCAGGCGACGGCGGGCTTTATGCCGAACTGATACAAAACCGTCATTTTGAGGATAATGAGATGCCGGAAGGTTATTATGTCGATGAAAGAGGACTTCGTCCGCCTAAAGTCATTTATCATACCTCCAGAGAGGTCAATCAGGGGGCGTTCAGGTGGCACAATCAGGAGCATCCTGCATGGTCGCTCATAATTGGCGGAGAGACAAAAGCCTCGATGAAACTTACGAAAAACAATCCTTTGGTTGCAATAGCGCCGGTCTCTATGCAGATAGATATTACAAAAGCCGGAAGGGTAGCGCTCCGGAACAGCGGCTATTGGGGCGTCCCTGTAAAAAAAGGGGAAAATTATAATCTTCGTTTTTATGTGAGGCCTTCGACTTATGAGGGCAACGTGATGGCAAGAGTTGTTTCGGAAAATGGAAATGTTCTTGCCGAAAATCAGTTGGGTAAAGTTAAACAGGGGTGGAACGAATACAAGGCTTTAATAACTGCGAACGAAACAGATTACAAAGGCTTATTTGAGCTTGTCTTTGATGCGGCAGGCTCTTTACAGGTGGATTACGTTTCGCTGATGCCCGCGAAAACTTTCAAAGGACGTGAAAATGGGCTGCGCGAGGATGTAGCCCTGTTCCTTGCAGAACTGAAACCCGCTTTTATCAGGTGGCCGGGAGGTTGTATTGTTGAGGGGATCACGCTCAACAACCGGGTTGAGTGGAAAAAGACCATCGGCGATCCACTCTATCGTCCGGGACAGTACGATACCTGGGGATACCGTAATTCCTACGGATTCGGATATGACGAGTTCCTTCAATATTGCGAAGATATTGGCGCCAAAGGGATGTACGTTTGCAACATCGGACTTGGCTGCCAGGCGCGCTCAGGCGATGCTTGTGACGACAAGGATTTACAATTTTATGTCAATGACTGTCTGGATGCTATTGAGTATGCCTTGGGAGATGCTTCAACCGAATGGGGTGAAAAACGTATAAAAAATGGACATCCCTTACCTTATCCATTACAGTATGTAGAAATAGGCAACGAAAATCACGGCGAATTGTATGACAAACGGTTCGATATTTTCTATGCCGCCATCAAAGCAAAATATCCGCAGTTGACGCTTATTTCAAATCATGGTTTAGGTGAGCATAATATCAAAAAAACAGACATGATCGACCCTCACTGGTATGTCAATCCGGATTATTTTTTTGACAATACATATATTTTCGACCGTATACCCCGTAAAGACTATAAAATATATGTAGGCGAGTATGCCTGTAACAGTCAGGTTAGCGGAGGAAATATGCTTGCAGCGCTCAGCGAAGCGGCATTTATAGCGGGCATGGAACGTAATAGCGACTTAGTAACGATGGCTTCATACGCACCGCTGTTCGAGAACCGCAATGACCGTGTTTGGTCGGTAAACCTTATTTGGATGGATAACCAAAAAGTACTCGGTCGTTCATCCTATTATGTTCAGCAAATGTATGCCGAAAATATGCCTGATTATAACCTTGGAATTGACCTGACAGGTAATACTTTACTCAAAACAAACTTTCCGGAAGGCGTGGTTGGGCTCGGAACATGGAGCACACAGGTTGAATATAAAGATGTTGTTATTACCGATTCAAATGGCAAGACCTCCACAGCTTGTGCAGCCGACTGGACATTCATGAGAGGAGCATGGACTGTCGAAAATGACATTGTAAAACAATCCGGAGAAGAGAATTTGACCATGGCGCTTTTAAAAAACACGAAACTAAGCGGAAAATACACGGTTACTGCCAAAGCGCGTAAGACAGGCGGAAAAGAAGGTTTCTTCCTGTATTTCGGAATGTCGGATGATGCAAAAACAGGTTATGTTTATAACATAGGGGGATGGAACAATACGAGAACGGCTTTAGAAAACATTAAAGGCGGCGGGACTGCCGGCCCGCAAACCGAGTTTGTTTCGCAAATAATAAGCGACGACAAATGGTATGATCTGAAGTTGACGGTTGATAGAAATAATGTAGAACTTTTCATGGACGGCGTTTCAATTCAGCAATATGAAGTTCAGCCGAAGATGAGCCGTGTTTATTCGATAGCAGGTTATGATGATTCCGCCGGAGAAATTGTATTAAAGGTCGTGAATGCGGAAGAAAATCCTTTTGTAGCCGATATCTCTTTGAAAAACAGCATGAAAGTGGAGAAGAAGGGTAAAGTAATCTGTTTATATGCAGATTCTATGGAAGAGGAGAACTCGTTTGAAGAACCAACAAAAATCTCACCGGTTACGTCTGATTTTGAAGGCTTTTCTAAAAATTTTAATTTTACTTTCAAGCCTCGTTCCTTCACGATACTCAGGATAAAAGTAGCAAAATAGAACGAATATTTTCAAAAGCGATTTAGTAACTCTTAAAATAATACAAAATGTTGAAAATCAAATTATTTATTATTGTAAATATACTGTTTTTTACCTATATTGGACAGTTTGTTTCGGCTCAGCAACCATCAAACGATAAATATCCTCAATTGAAGGAGGTAATTATTGTTTACAAGACCCATTTTGATATCGGTTATTCCGATTTAGCCCGTAATGTTGTGCATAAATATCGTACAGAAATGCTTGACCATGCGTTGGATAATATTGAAAAAAATGCAAAGAATCCGAAAGACCGGCAATTTGTCTGGACGATACCCGGCTGGCCGATGAAACAAATCCTGTGGGAAGGACAGGAACCTGCGCGTAAAGCAGCTATAGGGAAGGCGATACGGTCGGACAACTTAGTGATTCATGCCTGGCCATACACCACACATACCGAGACAAACGAATTGGAAGACCTTGTTCGTGGATTGGGTTTTTCCTCTTCGATAGCAAGACAATACGGCTTGGAGTTGCCGCGCGATGCTAAGATGACGGATGTGCCTTCGCATACCTGGTCATTAGCCACTTTGCTTCATCATGCCGGCGTTGATTTTTTTCATAACGGTTGTAATATTACGAGTCAGATGCCGGATGTACCGCTGTTGTTCTGGTGGGAAGGCCCGGATGGCTCCCGGTTACTTACGATGGCTTCACATGATTACGGCACTCCGCCCTTACCTCCCGCCGACTGGCCTTACGCCGCATGGATTTACATCCATCAAACGGGAGATAATGAAGGACCGCCCGCCCCTGAGACTGTACAAAAAGACTTGGATTATTATAAGCAGCATCTGCCGGGCATAAAAGTGAAAATAGGGAAGTTGTCCGACTTTTCGGATGCAATCTTAGCTTCTAAGGCCGATATTCCGGTTGTCAGAGGCGATCTGCCCGATTCGTGGGTACATGGCCCCATGTGTTCGCCTAATGCCATCGCCCTTTCCAGAACCACCCGACCGATGATCGCTGCTGCTGAAGCCTTGCAGACTTTGGAGAAAAGCTGGGGGATATACCTGCCCGATGTGACCGAAACATACCGGAAAGCCTACGAACAAAGTCTGATGTTTGGCGAGCATACCTGGGGATATGCAGCACAGCATTACCGGAAAACCCCCTATAATAATTGGGAAAATGTGTATCGCCAAGGCATCCCGGAAGAATTTAAAGAACTGGAAAAATCATGGGACGAACATGACGGGTACATCCGTCAGGCGACTGATTTGATTGTACAGCCTTTGAATAATCAGATCGCCTCCTTAGCCGATCATGTCAATTATAACGGACGGCGGATTGTAGTCTACAATCCGTTACCCTGGGAGAGGAGCGGTATAGTAACCCAGAATATTGTTTATTGGCAGGAAGCGAAAGCCGTTAAGGATGTTGAAAGCAGCGAACTGTTGCCAATTGCCGTTTATGGCGCCGGAGAAGGACGGAAGGGCAATATTATTTCGTTCGAAGCCAAAAACGTTCCGGCCATGGGTTACCGGACATATATTATTGAAACCGCTCAGGAAGTAACGACTGCCGGATTATCCGGTAATATAACCGAAAATACGATAGAAAGCCCCTATTTCAAAATAAAATTGAATCCGGCTATGGGCAGGATTGAAAGCATGATTGACAAACGTTCAGGTAAAGAGTTGGTAGATGCTTCGGCTCCGCAGGGTTTCGGACAATACCTGTATGAACGTTACGGCAAGGCCGATGTTATGCGTTTCTTGAATGCATACGTATTTCCACAGTATATGCGGACACATGGCCCTATTACCGATAAAATGGATGTGCCGGACGAATCGGCATACGCCTCGGCTGTGTCGGCCAATATGAAGTTGACCATCGAACAGACGTCCTTGGAGATTTCAGCCGTGATGACCGGCGTAATACCCGGTCCGGGTATGCCACAGTCTGTATCCATCCGTATGACCCTGTATGCGCATCATCCGTATGCCGACTTGAAGCTCGGTTTGCAAAAACAGCCCGACGGATGGCCCGAAGCAGGCTGGATTTGTATGCCATTCCTGATACAGCAGCCTCAATACAGGATAGGTCGTTTAGGGTCAATCATCGACCCGATGCAAGATATCATTGAAAATTCCAACACACGGATGCTTTGGACAAATACCGGAGTTGCGCTATACAACAATCAGGGCGGCGTGGGTCTTTGCCCTGTGGAATCGCCGCTGATTAGCCTTGGCGAACCGGGAATACAGCATTTCGACAGGAATTATAAACCTCAGAAGCCCTACGTTTATATCAATTTGTATAACAATAAATGGGCTACCAACTTCCGCGAATGGTGGGGTGGAACGCTTACCTCCACTGTCCGCCTATGGTCGTTTGAGAAATACAGCGGCGAATCGTCAGTTTTTACACCTGCCATGGAGGCGCGCGTACCGCTATTAACCTTCCGTTCGTCAGGCAGGCCGGGTAATTTACCTGTCGTACAGTCAGGAATCACATTATCCCGTAAAGGGATTACAGTGACCGCTTTCGGAAAGAATCCGGATGGAAACGGTACCGTACTTCGTTTTTGGGAACAATCCGGCGAATCGGGTGCTTGTGAAGTAAAGTTGCCGCGCGGTATGAAATCAACGACAGCGCAGCCTGTCGATTTGAGAGGCCGCAAAACAGGCAAAGCCTTGAATATCAAAAACGGCACATTCGTTTTTAATAGTCAAGGCTTTGCGCCTGCAAGTTTTGTCCTGAATTAAAAACCGGTTTATCATGAAAAAACAATTTTTATGCATGCTATTCTCCCTTTTTGTCTTGTCCATAGACGCTGGGCAACCTTACAAAGTACTTAATCAGGACAATACAGGGAGCGCTGTCAGTAAACATCTCTATGGCGGCTTCATCGAACTTGGCTTTGGACGAAGCGACCTGCTATGGGGTGAAATGCTCTTTGACGTGTCTTTCGAGCAAACCCGACCACTGGCCCTGAAGAATCCCTGGGTAAGTTATTGGCGCCCCAGAAAAGAGATGGAAGACTGGTGGCATAGCGGTTATGAAGAATCAAACTGGTATATCTTGCAGGGAGGGGAAAAAGATTACGAAATCGACAAGTACTTGTGGACAAAACAAGGAAGTCATGGCCGGCGATGTATTTTTTTGAGCAATGATGAAAAGCGCGTTCCGGACTATTTGCGCAGGGCGGAACGTAAGTTTAAAAGTGGTACTATGTACCTGGCTCAGGACAGCCTCTACCTAAAAAAAGGAATAACATACAAATTTACAGGTTTTTTCGGAGAAGGGGTCTACGATGGGGCGGAGCGTACAATAGCTCCCGTACCAATAAAGATCGGACTATATACCGAAGGCGATCTGAGCCGACCGGTTGCAACGGCGATACTTAACATAGACGCGATAAAACTCAGAGAGTTTTCGGCTAAACTTGATCCTCAAGGATATGAAGGACGTGCAACGTTTGCGGTCGAAATACCAGAAGGAGTGAATATGGTAGCGGATCTGTTCTCGCTTATGCCCGACAGTACGGTCAAAGGGTGGAGAACCGATGTGGTTGATATACTCAAAAATAAAATACGCCCGCGCTCGATCCGTTTTCCCGGCGGATGTTACGCTTCATGGTACAACTGGCGTGAAGGCGTTGGCCCACGCGAATTCCGAAGAGTAAGTTATGAGACTTTCTGGAACTGCGAGGTACAAAACGACGTGGGGGTCGTGGAATATTGGGAACTGTGCAACGCTATAGGCGCCGAACCGTTCTACTGTATCCCGCTCATGTTCAGCGATGTAAACGAGATCATCGAACTAATCGATTTTTGCAACAATCCCGAAAATGAACGCCGTATTTCATACGGGTACAAAGACCCTGTCAGGATTGAGTACTGGGAAATGGACAATGAACCTTACCGTCGCTATACGGCGCTCGAATATGCTTGGAAATGTGCAGAATACGGCAAGTTGATGAAACAAAAAGACCCTACTATCAAGTTAGTGATGGGTAACTATTGGGACTTCAATAAGAGGTTTGCGGAAATGCTCGAAATAGCGGGACCCTATATTGATATGATAACCAACCGCGGCGGATCGGTAGCAGAGATGTGGAACGATATCTCTATCCTCGAAAAATACAATAAGGAGCACAACCGCAATATCACCTTGTGCCACACCGAACTGCGACCACCGCTGGCCAAGAACTCGGGAGGCAGCGAAGAAGCAGTATCACAGGAAATCGACCTCAAAGAAATGGGAAAGTTTACTTCAGAATCGAACTGCTACGAGATCGCGCCGGAATCGAAAAATGGATTTAATACAACTGAGAAACCTGAAACGGTACGCATGACCCAAAGTAAGTTGAAAACAGCGAAAACATCCCTGCTATCCCTCAAACTGAAACCACACTCGGCATTAGCAGTAGAACTCGTTACGACCCGTTGATCGTCAGTATCATTACATCAACGATCATGATGATTGATACGCTGATGTTAATAACTTATGCTTAAAATATTGATACAATGCGAAAGATTGAACAACAATTGATACAGGGACTTTTGTCAAAGGACAGAGGTTCTTTTGACTTGTTGTTTCGCTCCTATTACGTCAATTTGGTGCGTATTGCATCTGATATATTGGGTGACAAACAGTTGGCGGAAGACGTAGTTCAGGAAACCTTTATCAAATTATGGGAGAGCGGTTCCGATCTTACCATCAACAGTTCGTTGAGCGCCTATTTGATTAAAATGGTACGTAACCGGTGCATTGACTTTTTGAGAGCCAAAATGCGTGACTTAAATACGATTTCCTTGGAACATCCGGATGTGCAGGCTCATTTGCATGAGATGGGTCTTGCAACGGATTTAGATGTTGAATTATTTGCAACCCCTCTTGAAATTGCCTTACATAAAGGAATAGAGCAGTTACCACCACAATGTAAAAAGATTTTTACACTTAACCGTTTCGACGGTATTTCTCACAAAGAAATTGCTGACAAATTGCAAATATCGGAAAATACTGTGAAAACCCAAATTGCGCGCGCTTTAAAAAAAATGACAGCAATTTATAACGCTTATCAAAAAAATTCATAGAATCATAAAGACTATTCTGAGTCCTGAATATGATTAAATTTTTCTTTTTTGTCACCCGAAACACCTTCTTATTCATCTTTATTATATTGACAATAAATATTTCTAATGAAACAGTATAAAAACAATTCGAAAAACATAAATATCAATATGTACGACAGGACGTTAATCAAGAAGGGTTCAGCGATATTAGCAATACTGATATGCTGCCTGTTTTGTAGCGTTTCATTGTTTGTTTTTTCATATCAATTTGTTAATGTGAAAATTACCCCCAAAGTGGCTGGGCTTGAAATGTTACTGTTGTAATCTAAATTAACGAAAAAATCGTCTTTACAGCAAAATGGAAATTTTCGACTATGATAGAACTTGAAATAGAAAAAATTGATGAACTGATTGCAGGTTTTTTAACAAATGAATCTACATCCGAGGAGCAGGATAGTTTGTATCAATGGATAAAATCAAACGATGATAACAGGGCGTATTTTATTCAAATGTACAGAACATGGGTTAGTAGCGCACAAATGGAGCAATCGGCTTCGGAACATGTGGAATTAGCTTTGCGAAAAGTCCATCAGAAGGTCTTTGGAGTTCCGGATTTTAAAACATATAGTAGAGCGCCTAAAACCGTTTTGCTTAGGAATATACTCAAATATGTCGCCGCTATTGCCGTATTACTCGTTGTGTCTACCTATTTAATTGTACGCCAATCAATGAACCCGAAAGTAAATAGTATGGGCGACGAATCGACTTTTGAAGCGTTTTATGGAGCCAAGGCTTTTGCCGGCTTGCCTGACGGCTCCAAAGTGTGGCTTAATGCTGGAAGCAAATTGAGAATACAACCGGGGTATAATATCAACGAACGTCGCGTCTATCTAAGCGGCGAAGCCTATTTTAAGATCGAATCTAATGCAAAAAAGCCCTTTATCGTTCAAGTTGGCGACATTTCGGTAAAGGCGACCGGTACGATTTTTAATGTGAAGGCCTATCCCGAAGACGAGCATATCTCCACCACATTAGTGGAAGGGGTTATCTTTGTGGAAGGGCAAGACGATCACGAAAATGTATTTAGCGTAAAAGTTAAACCGGGACAAACGTTAAATTACACAATGCGAAAATCAGTACCCGAAAAAAACATGCCAACAGATACGGTTGTTTCTATTCGCCGCGATTCGCTGTCGCAGGTAAAACCCCGCCCTCCCATGGTGATCAGCCGATCAAATACCAAAGTGCTAACTTCATGGATTAATAACAACTGGATCATCGATAATGAGGAGTTCGGCCAGCTTGCAGTTCAACTTGAACGACGCTACAATGTTGAAATCCTGTTTGCTTCCGAAAAGTTAAAACAATACCGTTTTTCCGGCACCATCGAACGTGAAACAGTGGAACAACTGTTCGATCTGTTCCGCTACTCAATCCCGCTGAAATACACCATAGAAAAAGGTGTTGTAAGTTTGAACGTGGATCAGGAATTAGAAAAACAATATGAAAAAGCCTGGAAACAAAAATAATGGAAAATATTCACCTTAAAATATCATTGCTTATGAAAAAATAAAAGAAAAAATGTATCGAAACACTATTCAATTCAAACGAGATCATTAATACGGGGGCGGATGCCATGAAACACTTACCTCGTAAAACATTAAGTTCTAAGTATTAATTAAAAATTTTAAAGTATGTTATATAATTATTTACGTTACAAATTTTTCTCATCGAAGAAAATGCGCCATTTCAAATCAATAATGATAATTCAGTTATTATTATCTGTGGTTGTGATGTCGAATGTTGCGGCAATAGATGTTCAGGGACAAAATGAAACCATCAGGATTTCAAAGAAAAATGTGATCGTACGCGATGTGCTTAAAGACGTAGAAAGCAAATCTAACTACCGGTTTTTCTTTAGTGATGATTTTGCCGATATCTATAAGGTTGTAAGTGTGGATTTAGAATCTGCCGACATATCCGAACTTCTTTCAGCATTGTTCCATGAAAGTACGGTTACTTACAAGTTGCTTGATAATAATGTGGTAGTCATAACGCCCATTATCGAAGCCCAACAGGCCCAGCAGGGCGTCACTATTACCGGTACGGTTGTAGATGCCAACGATGGCAATCCGATACCAGGTGTGAATATCAGCATTAAAGGTTCAACTGTTGGCACTTCGACAGACTTTGATGGAAGATATAGCGTTACCGTTCCCAATAAAGATGTTATCCTGGTATTCTCGTATGTAGGTTATGTATCGCAGGAAATTAAGGTCGGCGATCAAAAAGAGGTAGTTATCCGGTTGACCGAGGATATACAGTTAATTGACGAGGTAATAGTCATCGGCTACATGTCCCAGAAGAGAGGACTATTGACTGGGGCTGTATCCACAATGAACGTATCGGAAAGCATAGAAAGAATTCCTACGACCAGCGCCGGTAATATTTTATCGGGGATGATGGCGGGTGTTTCCGTAAACACGCCGCGCGGGTACGCCGGAAATGGAAATAACATTACCATCCGCACAGCATCGTCATGGAACTCCCAACCGGCTACTTTTGTGTTGGATGGGGTTATCATCAGTCAGACTGATTTCAACAACCTCAGCCCCTCGGAAATCGAAAACATCACTGTTTTAAAAGATGCGGCTGCAGCGGCAGTGTATGGTTCACGTTCGGCAGGAGGTGTTATTTTAGTAACAACCAAAAAGGGAAACGTCGGGAAACCGGTTTTTAAATATTCTTTTGACGGAGGCGTCAATACACGCACAAAAAATGCAGGCCTCACCAACGCCATTCAAGCAGGCAGACTTTACATGCGTATCAACGGGAACGCCGACCCGGCCGGATGGCATTGGGGAGAGGATGAACTTGATTATTTCCAGAATAATATCAATAATGGCTGGGGGTACAATCAATTAGATGAGGTATGGAGAAATCCTTATACTATTTCGCACAACCTGAGCGCTTCCGGCGGTACGGATAAAGTTAAATATTACGCTGGCTTTTCTTATATTAAACAACAGGATTTTCTCGACCCTGTATATTTGGACAAGTATAATATGCGGTTGAATATTACTGCCGATCTTACTAATGAACTTCAACTTTTTGCCGGTATGGCAATGAATTATAATAAAAGAAGTAACTCAACGTGGGGAGATGACGATATCTACGGAAAATTATTAATCTGGCAACCCGATCAGCCTATTTATACCGAGAGCGGCAAGCATATTGACTATGGTTGGATATCCAATCTGGGAGCTGCCATGGATGGAGCGGAAGGCTACAATCGGGAAGAATATCTGAAACCGACCATGCAGGTTAGTTTAACCTACAATGTACCCTTTATAAAAGGCCTCGGCGCCAAAGCAATGGTGGATTATGCTTTTTCGGACACATATTATAAAAATTATGAGATTAAATATGATATGATGATCATGAAAAGAACCGGCACACACGGACGCATCTATAGCACCAAAGATGAAGATATTGTGGGTACCTCGAGAAACAGCCGTATTGCCAATGAATATCTCACTGCCCGAAATACACGTACGCAAGCGTATCAAATGAATTTTCAATTGTTTTATGACCGTACATTTGAACAACATCACGTTCAGGGTACGCTTGTATATGAAAAATACTATGGAAAAGGTGGAGGATTTAACGGCAGACGGGAAACATTTCCTGTATATCGCATAGATCAATGGTGGGCAGCAAGTAGCGCAAGCCAGTATACGAGCGCCGGCGGAGATTCCGACTGGGAAGATGGTCGCATTTCTTATATTGGACAGTTCAACTATGATTATGCCAACAGGTATCTGTTGAATTTTTCCTTCAGGCAAGACGGCTCGATGAAGTTTGCACCCGATCAACGTTGGGGGTTTTTCCCCGCAGCATCAGCTGGTTGGGTAATTTCACAGGAAGGGTTTTTAGCCGATAACGATAAGTTAAATTATCTGAAACTGCGCTTTTCAGCCGGACTTACCGGTAATGATAATGTAGGGGGATGGCAATGGCAACAGTCTTATTCTTCAGGTTCTTCAGCCTATTTTGGAGACCCGGCTTCAATAGAATCAGGGATTACTTACGGCGCAATAGTTAATCCATATTTAACATGGGAAAAATCGCTCACCTATAATGTTGGAATGGATTTGAATTATTTTAAACACTTTTCAACCACGCTTGAATACTGGTTCAGAAAAACTTATGATATCTTAGGCTCCAGACAGGTACGGTTACCGCAAACTTTTAGCCGAAGCATGCCCAGTGAAAATTATGGTCAGATGAATGCACAGGGATTTGATTTGAATATCGGATACCGAAATACTACATCCGGGAAGTTGACTTATTTTGCCAACCTGAACATGTCGTATGGATGGAATAAATATGTTTTAATAGACGACCCAGAAAATCCGAGAAACGATCAAATAAGAGTTGGAAGATCGACCAATAACATCTGGGGATATGAATTTGACAGGATTATTCGGACGCAGGAAGAATTAGACGCTTTTAATGCAAACAATCCAGGTTACCGATTTGGCGGCTACTATCCGGCTTTAGGTATGATGGTCTATCAAGACATTTCCGGCCCTAATGGCGTTCCGGATGGAATCATTGATTCATGGGACCTGGTGATACTTCAAAAAAATAATTTCCCAATTGAATATGGATTAAATTTGGGCGTATCATGGAAAGGGTTTAGTATAGAAACGATGTTGAGCGGAAAGATGAAGCAGAAAAAATCGTTCCGGACATTGGCCGGAAATGTCGAATGGAATCGCATGTGGGATGAGTGGTACGATAATAGCTGGACACCCGAAAATCCTAACGCATGGCTTCCGAAACGCTTATCGGCAAATGATGGCACAAGGAGTACTTATGATTCGGAATCAGCGTTTTGGTTAAGAAACGGTAGCTTTGCAAGGTTAAAATATTTGAATGTGTCTTATACGCTGCCTAAAAATCTGTATTTTGGGGCGCTCGATCGCGTCAAACTTTATTTTAGCGGCGCCAACCTTTTTTGCCTGTCTTCTTTTAATTTTTTCGATCCGGAACTTACCGGAGGGTTTCAATACCCGATTATGCGGACGTTCAATTTCGGAATTGATGTTACTTTTTAAACCTTTAAAATTAAATTGCAATGAATAAAGTATTAAAAAAATACAATCGATTGGTCATATTTTCATGTATGCTGTTTGTGGCAATTACTTGTAATAGATTGGATTACAAGAACATGAGCACCATCACCCCCGACAATGTATGGAAAGATTCAATCATGATACAAGGTTTCCTGTCGGATATCTATGGCAGGTTGATGCCCGGATGGCCAATTGACGGGAACAGTTCAGACGAAGCGCTCAACACTGCTATCAGTATGGGCGATTATTTACGGGGACTTATTTCCGTTCAAAACTCAGGAAATGATTTAAACTATGGAAATATTGACCGTATCAACTTTTTCTTGGACAATCTGGAAGATGTTCCGGAATCGGTGATTACCCGAAACAGAAAAAGTCAATTAGCCGGAGAGGCTCTCTTCTGGAGGGCTTGGTCGTATTGGCATATCGTGCGACAAGTGGGAGGCGTTCCCCTGATATTGCACATACAGGATGTTACGGATGTAGAGGCGCTTTTCCTCCCACGCAACACTACATCAGAGTGTATAGCTCAAATTATAAAAGACTTGGATGACGCTATCAGCACATTACCGGCTACATGGAGCGGTACGAATTATGGCAGGATCGACGCCTGCGCAGCTTGGGCGTTAAAAGGTAGAATACTCATGTACTATGCCAGTCCGCTATTTAACCCTGATAATGATCAAACCCGATGGCAGACTGCATACCAGGCCAACTCCGATGCGCTTGCTTTCCTTAATAGTGCAGGAAAAGGATTGTATCCCAAATTCAATGATATCTGGAAAGATGAACGCAACGAGGAAGTAATCATGGTGAACCAGTACTGGTATCCCGATCATACTTTTAATCAAAGTTGTACACGTCCGGAACCCATTACAAGCGGTTGCTCGAATCAAAACCAACCCATATTGCCGATGTTGAACGCTTTTCCAAAAAAAGACGGAAGCCCGTTGCAGTTCGATAAGGACCGAATCATGTCGGATGCTGCTTATAATGCTCAATATCTGACCGATTTCGTCACCAACCGCGACGACCGGTTCTATTCCACAATCTTTTTTGGAGGCACAGCGTATCCATCCAAAGACTGGGGACCGGAAGGAAGATTTAACAAGCCCGATGAAAAATACTGGTCGGTTTGGAAAAAGGTTATAGATTCATCGACTCCTTTAGGGTATGTCTATTCTCACCTGGGATTTGTACAAACACAGGTGTCTTGTAATTACGGAGTAACGGGATACTTTGTAATCAAAGGAATGGATCCTGATCTTACCGCTAACACCATAGCCCAGTCTAAAACCGATTGGGTGGCCATACGCTATGCCGAGGTGCTGATGAATTATGGCGAATGTGCTAACGAAGTCAATAAAGCAAGTGAATCCTTACAGGTTTTATATGACATTCGCAAAAGAGCAGGAATCCTGGAAGGCGATGGCAGGTATGGAATAACCGCCAATACGCAGCAAGAAATCCGCGAAGCTTATATTAGTGAACGTTTTGTTGAGTTTGCTTTCGAAGGATTCAGATTTCACGATTTGCGCCGATGGAAAAGATTCGACATCCTGAACGATTATCAGTATCGCGCAGGATTGATGATTACTTTAAACGAAGGTGAAGTGGTAAATGAGCAGAACGACTTTGATTGGACAAGCTCTATCTATGATACGGAGGTTCGCGGTAGATTTCATGTCGAAATTGTAGATAATTTAGCTTATAGTGAGGATTATAAATATAATCTGAGCCTTAATAACTGGTTCTATCCCCTGTCGCTGTCAGCGATATCATCCAATTCAAAATTGGAACAAAACAATGAGTGGGGAGGTACTTTCGACCCGTTGAAGTAATTACAGACGTCACGTTGTGACGTAGACGAACGTCCCGTCCGCTTTCTTAGTTAGAGAGGACGAGCCGAATTTAATCAATTAATTTATTAACTTTCAAGATTTTTATATGAATATATTTTAGACACAGTAACTCCTGTTCCAATAAAGATCGGACTATTAGACAGCGGATAGAGCGTTATGTTCAGCAGCGAGTTCTCTTCATCGGGTATCATATCGATGCAATCAAAGCAAGGATCAAAATCTTGTTGTTTGTGATTATACTGCTTCAAAGGGAAATATTTGTCAAATTATGTACTTTACTGTAAACGAATGAATACTTCATACTTTTTCCCTTTTTCGGTCATGAAATCAATTGTGTTATACTTCCTTACGGGCAGTTCCTTGAGTGTAGCGCTGCTCAGGTTCTGTGGGTTTCCCGGATCGATGGTTTCGAAAAAAGGATTGGGATTGACACTTATAGCTTCTTGCACCGGTGTATTAATGCTAATTTTATCAGCCGTACGAAGACGACAGTTGCCACCTAAGTGGGAGGTAATTACGGCCTTGGTAAGGGCTCCCTCTTTCCATTCGATGTCAACTTCAAAACCGCCGCGAGCGCGCAGACCTGTAATTTTCCCTTCCGGCCATGATGCGGGCAGAGCGGGTAACAAGTGTAGCACACCGGCATGGCTTTGCAGCAGCATCTCTGCGACGCCGGCTGTGTATCCGAAGTTGCCATCGATTTGGAACGGCGGATGCGCATCGAACAGGTTGAGGTATAATCCGCCTCCTGAGTACCTGACTTCGCCGAAATCAATTGGAGTGAATAAATTCCTGATGATAATATTGGCATGATCGCCATCGAGCAGGCGCGCCCAGAGGTTTATCTTCCAGCCCATCGACCAGCCTGTGGCTTCGTCGCCCCGCAGTTCAAGCGTACGGGCGAT
>Ga0099364_10000704_pt1 | contig 56651 bp, 41 predicted proteins | sample TergutTh196P3_FD_73070 | JGI IMG/M metagenome (GOLD analysis project Ga0099364, IMG submission 73070) | Microcerotermes parvus P3 segment gut microbial communities from Pointe-Noire, Republic of the Congo - Th196 P3 | ecosystem: Host-associated > Arthropoda: Insects > Digestive system > Gut ... | reverse complement strand
ACAAATCAAGTGTTTTTTTTAGAATGGTAATTCTATTAAATTAACAAGGAGTTTGTGCATTTGAAATTATTACTTAAGTAGATTAAAAGCAGTGATAGAAAGGGTTTTATCATTGCAAGATAATTTCTATCGAGAATCGTTATGAAAGCGAAAATTGTATTTGTAATTTTATTATTCATTATTTCATTTCTTGAGAGTGAAATGATAACGACCAATGATGCGGTATTCTCAACTCGCTTTGAGAGAGAGGTTGTAAATGATATTGCAATCCTCTCTAACAACATGATTCGCCCTTATGTTGGTAATTCTTCATCTCAAAATTATATTAATAAAGATAACTCTTTTTTCATAAAAACTAAAAAAATAAAAAAAATAATCACAAAAGATAAAAAATTTCCATTATCAAAAATATCTCAAAAAAAAATCATTATAAACATAAGTCACAAAGATGAAAGACATTTTGAGTCAGAAAATATAAATAGACTCGGATTGTGGAGACATTGTCTGTTTTGACTTTTTTTAACACAGAGGGTTTTGCGAAGTGGCACGGAGATTGCTTCGTGTGATTGCTTCGTGGGGAGTTTAAAATGAGAAATCTCGCAACTAAAGGTTTCAAGGAAGTGACCTCGCAACGACGGGGGGGTGATAGTGGCACGGAGATTGCTTCGTGTGATTGCTTCATGGGGAGTTTAAAATGACAAAACCTCGCAACTAAAGGTTTCAAGTGAGGGACCTCGCAACGAGGGGAAGGGGTGATAGTGACACGGAGATTGCTTCGTATGGAATAACATTCTCAGTGATAAAAAGAACTTATTTATCAGTCTTTATATTTTCAATCCAATTGTTGTTTTCAAGATACCAATTTATAGTCTTCCTAAGACCTGTTTCAAAATCCACAGACTGAGTCCAACCAAGTTCAGACTTTATTTTATCGCAGTTTATGGCATATCTTTTATCATGACCGGGTCGATCTTTCACATAAGTTATAAGTTTTTCACACCTTTCATATATTTCTCTCTCCGCCATAATTGAACATATTTTTTTGACAAGTGTTATGTTCTCCCATTCGTTCTCACCACCGATATTGTAAGTATCACCAAATTTCCCATTTTGAATTATTTTAAGAATAGCCGAGCAGTGATCATCAACCCAAAGCCAGTCTCTGATATTTTTTCCATCTCCGTAAATGGGAAGCGGTTTGCCTTGTTTGATATTAAGAATTATCAATGGTATAAGTTTTTCTGGAAATTGATAAGGACCATAATTATTAGAACAATTGGATATTGTAATAGGTATTCCATAAGTATGAAAATAAGCTGACACCAGATGGTCTGAAGAAGCTTTTGAAGCAGAATAAGGACTTCTTGGATCATAAGGAGTGTTCTCGAAAAAAAAACCTTCATCATCTAAACTACCATATACTTCATCTGTAGAAATATGGTGAAATAATACTTTTTCTTTTGTATTCCAATATTTTCTACAAATTTCAAGAAGGTTAAAAGTGCCAATGATATTTGTAAGTATAAAATCTTTAGGACCATGTATAGATCTGTCTACATGAGATTCAGCTGCAAAGTGAACGACACAATCTATTTCATGTTTAATAAATACTTCTTCCAATGCTTGATAATTACATATATCTATATTGTAAAAAAAATAATTTTTGTTCTTTTCTATTGATTTTAAATTTTCTGGATTTCCTGCATAAGTAAGTTTATCTACATTTATTATGTTCACTGAATAGTCTTTTTTGTATAAAAAATGGATAAAATTTGAACCAATAAAACCAGAGCCACCGGTTATTAATATGTTTTGAAAAGTTCTTTTAGACATTACAACTCCTTTATAATTTCTGCTAGTTGTGGATGTGTTTGATCTTTATCAGACAAAATCGGTTCAGTAATTCCCCATGAAATATTTATATCTGGATCATTCCAGATTATCCCTCCATCAGCTTGGGGAACATATTCATTGGTAGTTTTATAGAGAACATGAGCCTCTTTTGAGATGGTCAAAAATCCATGCGCAAAGCCTTCTGGAATATAGAGCATATAAAAATTGTTTTCCGAGAGATTGACTCCGAACCATTGCCCAAAAGTCTCAGAATTTTTTCGAATATCCACAGCTACATCAAAAATTTCTCCTTTTATGCAACGAACAAGTTTTCCTTGAGCATGTATACCCTCTTGAAAATGTAAGCCTCTCAAAACATCTTTTTTTGACCATGAATGATTGTCTTGCAAAAAATCTTGAAATATTCCATTTTTATGAAATGTAGATTTTTTGTAGGATTCTAAAAAATAACCTCTGTCATCTGAGTATACTTTAGGAGTAATTAAATATACTCCAGCTAATTTCATTTCTTGAAAAATAAACATATAACATCCTTTTTCTGCTTAACAAAGAAAAATTATTTTCATACATCTCTATAAATAAACATCATTATCAAATCAATCTGATTTTGTCTATTGGTATGGAATCTTACATCCACAAAATCTGTTTGATTATTTGCTTTATCGCTTAAAAACAATGTGCCGTAAAACTCAAGTCTACTATTCATTTTAATCACTTCATTGATTTGAAAATAAGCAGTATAACCCAAATAAAATTGATTTAGTTTAGTGATAGTTTCAGCAAAGGATGGCAAAATAATCTTTTGTCTTAAATTGTTTTCATTGACTATGATCCAAGTATCAACCTGATCATGCTGAGTGAGCATCAGTTCGGGTATAGGACTACCTAAGGTTCTAAAAAGCACCGTGAGCCATGCTATTTGATTTTTTATGTCTTGAAAATCATGATTTGTTAAACCATTAGCAGGAATAATCTCATTATTTCTTAATATTATTGAATTTTCTGTAAATGTTGCTGTCGTATCTGGAACGATTGACATTCTGGGATTGAATACATCATGACGGATATAAAAATCGCTTCGAAAATCATTGTAACGAGGAGTGGATAAATAATAATGATTGTCTAAATAGATTAAAAAATGGTTTGGAAACCATTTTCTGAGTCTCTCAGAAACTGTCAGGTTTTGATCCCTTTCTCTCAATGAAGGGTATCTATCTCTATTTAGTTGACGCATCAAGGGAGTCTCGCTGTATATAAAGGAAAATCCTAAAATCAAGAACAAAATAACAAAAATAATTTTATTTTTCATAACTTTGAGCCAAAAATGATATAGCTTATGAAAAGTCAAGTCATTTTTTTAAAATCGATATTGCAAAAATGAAAAATAAATAATACTTGACAATTATCTTCTTATTTAATTATTGACCTTGATAGTTATTGTTTTTTTTATAAGGAGTTGTAATGTGGTCTCTGATTTTGACCATCAAATAAGTATTTCAAAATCTGTTTTGATTGGTAACTACCCAAATCCGTTTAATCCTGAGACAATTATCAGGTTTTTTATAGAAACATCTGGAAATGTGACTATCGATGTCTACAATATTCGTGGTCAAAAAGTTCGTGGATTAATAAATGACTTTATTGAAAGAGATGAACACACAGTTCTTTGGAACGCTAAAGACGATAATGATAGAGAGGTCAGTAGTGGAATCTATTTTTATCAGATGTTGACAAACGAAGGTATATCAACAAAAAGAATGATTTTATTGAAATAAGTTAAGGAGATAAAAATGAGACTTATCACAATTTTTTTTAGAGGTATTAGGGCTACTCAACGAAAAGTATTTATTTGCTTATTTGTTGCGCTTTCATGCTGTTTAGGCTTGCTTGCTGATGATCTTAATGATTTTTACCCAGGTGTTTTCACTGTATGCTTCAATTCTGATATGCTCGGTAATACAAGAGGTGATTTCAGTATCACTTATGAAAATGGCATTGTTAGAACTCCTTTTGAATGGTTCAATAAGCTTGCTGATGAATTTCAAATAGTGAAACTTACTCAGAAATATCGGGTTAAAAATCAAGAATGGCACTTAAATGGACGCTACCCGTCAAATGTTTTTCGCATAGAAGTTTCGTCAAATCAAAGAAATGATTCAGAAGCTATGGGTAACCTGATAGATTCTTTAAGAAGCAATAATCATGTAATTTTTGCCGAAAAAGAAGCGATTTACCGAACTTTTGGATATATCCCTAACGATCCTGCTATTCCTCAACAATGGGCTTTGGAAAAAGTTCAGGCTTTTGATGCTTGGGAAATCCAGAAAGGATCTCCAGATATAGTTATTGGCATTGTTGATTCTGGATTAAAATGGGATCATATTGATTTAGCAGATAATATCTGGATAAACGAAGCAGAATTACCCGGTATAACTATTAACTGGGAGACTGCACAAATCACTGGTGGCGATGGTGTAGACAATGATGGAAATGGATTTATAGATGATGTGATGGGGTGGGATTTTTGGACTACTGCTACTGGAGGCGAAACAAACAATCCATGGCAATCTTTTAATGGTCATTGGCACGGAACTCATGTAGCTGGAATAGCGGCTGCTGTTGGTGACAATGGTATCGGTATGGCTGGATTGGCATTTAATTCAAAGTTGATTGCTACCAAACATAGTCCCTTTAATATTTGGTCGAATTCAGTGGAAAATCCTTATGCAGGAATATATTATATGGTGGACACAGGTATTAGGATTATAAATTGTTCTTGGGGTGGTTCATATCCTGGCGCTGAAGAAGAAGCAAATCTTGTCGGTAAATATGCCCTAGACAACGGTTCATTGATTATAGCTGCTGCAGGAAATTCAAATACAAATTTCTTATCATATCCTGCAGGGAGTGAATATGTTTTCGCAGTAGCATCGACTACACAAACTGACCAAAAATCAAGTTTTTCAAATTTTGGGACTTGGGTCGATATATCAGCACCCGGTTCTGAAATTTATTCTACATATTTTACTTCTAATGGCGTCGATGCTTATGAGTCTTTTAGTGGCACTTCCATGGCCGCTCCTATGGTTTCAGGTTTAGCAGCGCTTATTTTATCAGAAGATCCAGACTTATCCGTAGAAGATCTGATAGAATTTATAAAAGAAGGTGCTGACTCTATTGACCATGTAAATCCTCAATTTTTTGGACAAATGGGTGCAGGCAGAATAAATGCTTTTAACTCTATTCAGCTAGCACAAGTTTTTGATTTTGATTTAAATGCCAGAAATATTTCAGGACCAAGCACAATTATTCAAGAAAATGTAGTAACATATGCAATAACAATCAGAAACAGGGGGAATAACCCCGCTACTGGATATAGTATTCAGCTTAAGCAAGAATATAGCGATATACCTTTGGTTACATTGTCAGGTGTGTATTTAGAACAAGGGGATTCTTATGATTTTTTATTGAATTGGATACCTATTGATATTGGTCCTTATCAACTATATGGTCAAATTGTTTGGGATGAAGACGAAAACCAGCATAATGACAGAACAAATATCTTGAGCATCAATGTTTTACCAGAAGGATTAACAGAAATAAAAATAGGAGACCCGGAAAGTATAGCATATATTAATAATGCTTTTGTAAATTACTATTGGGGTAACGGTCTGACCCAGACAATTTATCTAAAAGAAGAATTAAATCATGGGTTAATCTATTCTATGACAGTAAATATTTCTAGTTTTGGTGATATTAGGCCAAGTCAACATATTTCATTGTATATGGCTAATACTAATCAATCATCTTTCGAGAATAATAATACTTGGATTCCTTATGTTGAGTTTACTCAAGTTTATTCTGGTATTTTATCAGTATCGAGAGCTGGTTTTTATGAAATTGATATTGTATTTCCTACTCCTTTTGAATATAGTAGTGGAAATTTAGCTGTAATGGCAATAAAAGAAACTCAATCATGGTTTAATGAAAACAATAGTTTTCAATTCACTGAAACAGAAGGTTTTAATCGAACACTTTTTTGGAGATCAGATTGGTTAGCTGTAAATGTTGATAATTTTCCAGTAGCAAATGGGAGATTACAAGGGTTTACTAATGCAAAGTTTTTTATAGATACTGAACATTCTTCAGAGCATTTTGAAATCGCTTTGCCTTTCACTACAACCCTACATGGAAACTATCCCAATCCTTTTAATCCGGAGACAAATATCAGTTTTTCACTTGCTACTGATACTGATGTAAATATAGCGATTTATAACATCAGAGGGCAAAAGGTTCGAAGTCTATTAAATGATTTTTTAGAAAGAGGTATGCACACTATAATTTGGGATGGGAAGGATGATAATGGAAGAGAACTCAGCAGTGGAGTGTATCTTTATCGACTAAACACTGAAGAGTTTGACATGACTCGAAGGATGGTTTTATTAAAGTAATTTTTAATAAAAATTAAATTTGCCTTTTCGGAGATGCTCATTTATGTCTCAAAACGAGATTGCTTCGGGAGGAGTACAACAATTTATTATTGAGTCAATTTCACGATAGTACTCCTCAAACCAAGATTGTAGCTTTATATTTACCTTTATGGATTGTATTCATAAGCTTCTTCTATGCCTTTTAATACATTTACAGCACCTTGAGAGAGAGCTTCCATTTCATATTCACCCGGAAATATATGCACAGGTGCTATAAATTCAATTCTTTTTGTTAATTCATCGACAAGATATTTGCCATAAGCTAACCCACCAGTTATGAAAATAGCATCGACTTTACCATAAACTACAGCAGCACAAGCAGCCATATCTTTTGCTATCTGATAAATCATGGCATCAAAATATTTTTTTGCTTCTAAGTCACCAGCTTCTATCCTATCGCATATAAGCTTTCCGTCATCAGTGCCTAAATATGCAGTCAAACCAGCATTTTTGGACAAATAGGTTTGGAGTTCTTTTTTCGTGTATTTACCTGAATAAGCCATTTCAATAATGTCACCGATGGGTAAAGCTCCAGCTCTTTGAGGGGAAAAAGGTCCCATACCCAGAAGTGCGTTATTTGCATCGACCATTTGCCCTTGTTTAATTGCAACAACTGAAAAACCACCACCTAAATGAGCAGCTATCATATTGCATTTATCAAAGTCTTTATTAATTTTTTTTGCCAAAACTCTCGCAGTGTATCTTATATTCAGAGCGTGTAAAAGAGATTTTCTGGTAATTTCTGGAATACCTGATATACGAGCTATGTCATCAAATTCGTCTACAGCGACTGGGTCTACAATAAATGAAGGTATATTCAATTCATCTGCTATACTTTTTGCTATATGAGGACCAAGATTTGAGGCATGAACCCTACCCCAAAAGCTCGGATCTTTTAAATCAGCTAACATTTTATCATTTATGCGAAAAGTACCTCCATGAACAGGGTGAACCATACCGCCCCTTCCTACAACAGCATCAAGGCTTTTGGGGTCTACATTATTTTCTTTCATAGCCTCAAGAACAAGCTGTTTTCTATATTGGTCTTGTTCCATGATAGGACCTACTCTGTCAAGCTCTGCTGGATCATGTCTCAATGTTTTGATAAAAACCTCAATATCTGCATCAAAAACTGAAATTTTGGTCGAAGTAGAACCTGGATTGATTGCTAAAACTCTATATTTCATTTATTCCTCCGAAAATGTCGTTATTAATATATTAAGAATGAAAAAGTGGCACCCCTGAGCCGATTCGAACGGCTGACCTTTACCTTAGGAGGGTACTGCTCTATCCTACTGAGCTACAGGGGTATACTTTCGGACAATTTTTTTTATTAGGGCGTTTATGTCAAGCTATATCGAAAATACTAAAAATAATTTAACTAATTCCTTATAAATCTATATTTTCCTCTTACTCTCTCATTTATCCTCAATTCTGTCACATTTGAATCATCATCAAAAAAAATATTTAGTAATTCTCCTGTCACATTGTTATCCATAGAATTGCTTCTTTGTTGCCTATTTTGAATAAAAAAGGATCTGACATTCCCAGAAGCTATAAATTCTTGGGGTTTATTTTCAAGGTAAAAAAGATTCATAAAATCGCTTTCAATCCAGTTATCTTTCACATTGCTTTCAGTTTCATGATTATTCCCTGAACTAAACTCTATAAAGCATTCACCTTCCATGACTATTTCTCTGATATCGCTATTTTCTAGGAATACTGTTATCAAATCCGCATTCCCATCGCCACTATCTGTAAAAAATCTAGGTTCACCAATATAGACCATTCTATCCTCGTTTCCGTAATAAATTAAAAAATTGCTTCTAACAACAATCTCACTATTTTGAGTAATGACATCAAATGATGCAACCATACGATTGGTATCCTCAAAAAACTCAATTTTTTCTGCATATAGAGCCAAAGAATCTGGTTCTGTTCTCCATATAACTGGTCTTTCAATCATATATCCATATCCTGTTTCTTGATTAAATGTGGCAAAACCAGCTGTTCCAAAAAAAGATTCTCTTTCATCATGAGCAAAGACATTGCCTTGCAAAATAAATTCACCCCTGTCTCGGTAATGCATCCCGGAATTCGAGGTAGCTCTACGAAAAGTTCCCTCACTGTGTGTCTCTGTCATAATGACATTACCACGAACTTGTAAAAACTCTGTTTGATGAAAATATTGTGCATCATCTGATGCTATACTCAATGAATCTTGTATTATTAAGACATTTCCAGTTAATATTACAAATTGTTGAGATTCATAAATATCTGCCATATCGGCAAAAAATTCAATATCTGCATAAAAAAAATGAACATTACCACGAAGATATGTGATATACTCTTCATTTACATAGTTCATATTCAATTGATTGGCATTTATCAAGCGATAAGTAACAGGCTCATTTGCGTAAAGTAAAAAAAATAAAATATATATTATATAAGTAAATAGTCCTGTTTTATTGAGCATTATATGTTTAAACATTTTTTCATCCTAATATTTTTTTTTATATGTCTTTAAAAGCGAAAACTAATCCAATGATTTATTCAACACTACCAATTCCACTAACATGCCTCAAATCTACGAAATCCATATTGCTGTTTGTGTATAAGACACTTCCCCATATCTCATTATTGTCATTCTTTATATAGACATCATTGGGAGCATGAATCCTATCTGTTCTTCTATCCCAAATAATTTTATCAGTATGTAAGATACCATTGGGAGAGATGATTTCCACATTTCCCATACCTGTGTAAACATCTGTTATTTCTGATACAAATAAAGAATCTGAACGGTAAAAATTTTTATCAGTTTCATTGAGAGTTTCTAAAAATACATTAAAAGCCATCCAGCGCCTCTCTTTACTAAATCTCTCAAAATAATCAGCTTTCATAAACCATTCTTGCATCTCACCTATTGTTGAAAGCATAGTGAAATCGTGAATTATCTCATCTGCCTCTGTAACCCTTTCTATGTCTTGAGTAGATATTTCTGCTCTATCTGCGCAGGAGAAGATAAAAAAAGCAAACAGTATAAAAAAAACTCTCATAAGTATACTTAAATGAAATTATCCCCAAATGAGATATAATCACATTTTATTCAAATCCTCTAAAAACAGCATCAATGTTTTTTCATAATCATTTTTACCTTGCAAAATATATTCTATTGCATCTCTAACTGCCCCATAGCCACCGGGATTTTCAGTTATATGATCAACTGTTTTTTGAAATGATAATGGAGCGTTTTTAGGGGCTATTTTAATTAAACAATCTTGCATAGCAAGATAATCATTCCAGTCGTCTCCAATATAAGCTACATTTTCAAAACCAAGACAGAGTTCTTGAAGTAATTCAATTAAACATCTTTTTTTATTTTGGATATTTTGAAATAAAAACCTTATTTCTAAATCCTGACATCTTCTTTCAAGCATTTTTGAATATCTACCCGTTATTACTGCCACTTGAATATCGGTGTGTTTCAACATCTTTATACCCAGTCCATCATGGGCGGAGAAATTTTTTAACTCAGCACTATGACTATCATAAACAATCAATCCATCAGTCAAAACTCCATCACAATCACAAACCAAGAGTTTGATTTTTTTAAAATCTTTCATCTATTACTCCAATATATGGATTTTCTATCTAAGTGACAATTTTTTTTATATAGGTTTTTTGTCAATATTTTTGATTTCAAGAAAAATGTGTTTTTAATTTAATAATATTGTTTACTGAACTATAAATAAATTATTATAAACTATAAAGTAGAAAAAATGAAACATTTTTATTTTTCATAAGTTTGTTAAAAATTAATATTACAAGGAATATGTTATGATATTTAATCGACAAACAATATTTTTTTCTTTACTCATCTTATGTTTTACTTTTTCCAATTTTTTATCTGCAAGAGCATTACCACATTGGGCTACTGGACAAGACACTGTTTTAGTTGAAATGAACGATTTTCAAATCACTTCAAGAGACTTATTTGAACGGATTAACTCCCTACCACCACAGTCCAGACCTCATTTTAGGACTATCGAAGGGCAAAAGAGAATGTTAGAAATTATGATAAACGAAAATACTTTTTATCAAAGAGCATTGGAACTGGGTATTGACCAAAACAGATTTGTGCAAAACACTATTTTTAACAATTCTAAAACCTCAGCAGTAGAAGTTTATATTGATGAAGCTCTACGAGAAGAATTAAATTTTAACCCTGCTTCGATAGAAATTTATTTTCATGAGAATATAGATTTTAGTTCACCAGTTCCACGAGCAATGCTTCAATATATACCCGCTGATAGAGAATTAATAGAAGAAATTGATAATAGTTTTTTAGAAAATCCCTCAGATATGCTTGTTATAGAAAGAGATGGTAATATAAGAAACTCAGAACCATTTACATCTGAAGCACGAATACATTTTTTTAGAAAAAATGATTTTGAAAGAGCCATAACAAGACCATTTTCAGAACTGAGAGACGAGATTGAAGACGATATAATCAGGCAAAAAGAACAAGAGCTTTATCAAACTCACATCAACAATCTAACTGAAAGATATGGGATAGTGCAAGATTATGAGCTATTAAAAAAACTCGGTGTTAGAGCTTTTAGACTTCCCGGTCTTCATGGGGGAACAGAGCATTTGAATGTAGCAAGTATAATGGCTCCTGAAGGGATGGCTGATACAATAGCTATTCAAAGTTTTCATCCAGAATTGAGATTAACTTTAGGTGATATCGAAGATGTTTTTCTAAATGCCGCATCGCGTGATATGCTCTTGAATGAATTTGATACACCAGAATGGAGGGAAACTCTTTTAAATGAAGAAATAAATCGAAGGTTGATAGATTTTGCTACTGAGGAAGCAAATATTTTTGAAACAAGGCAATATAGACCAGAATTGAGACAAGTTAGGCATGATACAATAGTAAATTTTTTCAAGGATATAGAGATAAATAACAATATTGTTATTACAAGAGAGGAGTTATTTGAATATTATCAAAATAATCCAGAGGGTCTCACAATTCCTGAAGAAAGATTATTTAGACAGTTTGTAGCAGTCGAGCAAAGAACAGCTCGCAGACACCATAGAGAAATATCTAGGATGTTTAGAAGAAATCAACATGATTTAGTGCCTGATTATATCACTAGAGAATCACTAATGGGACACAATGGAGGATTGTTGGATATTAAATATGGTGATATTGTAGTTCCCACTGTGGGTCCTGACGAATACTATAGTAATAAGATATTTGAGTCAGAAAAAGGTCAACTAAGTCAAGTATTCAAAAATATAAATGATTATTATGTTTTCTTTTTTGTGACTGAAATTATTCCAGAACATAAAAGGCCTTTTTCTGATGTCGAAAATAGGTTTAGAGGTATTGTATATAGACAAAAAGCAGAAGAACTAACCAATCAAAAGCAAGATGAATTAAAAGAATTCTATAATGTTGTTTTACACGAGGATAGAATTATAGGTGTAATAACAGCATCGGAATTGTTTCTATATGCAGAAATTGCTCGTAGAATGGGTAGAATAGAGGACACAATGTTATTTCTTGATTATATTATCAATGATTTCGAAGGAACTGAATATGCTTATGATGCCTTGTTTATGAAAGGATTTATGGCTTCTATTGAACTAAATAATGAAGATTTGGCAATTCAAACATTTCAAAATATTATTGAAAAATATCAAGAAGGTGATTTAAATGAGGCAGCTATATTTATTTTAGAAACATTGCAAAATAATTTGCCTCTAGATAGTGTGTTTGAAGAATAAATTTGTTTTATTAAAAATAAAATACTTGGTTTCTGACCATTAAAAGGAAGTAAAAACATGAAAAAGATTTATTTTTTATTGGTTTATGTAGTTCTATTTGTAGGAGCTATAGCTATGGATATAGCAGATACAGAGGATAGAACAAATTTCATAGTAGAAGGCATCATACTGCATTATGACATGGTCTATAATTTCAGTTGGGAAGATGGAGAAATTGAGTTAGTCCCTATGGCATTAGAAGAAGTATATGTAAATTTTTATGATACAGATGATAACTTGTTGCGTAGATCATTTGCTATTACTGACTCAGAAGGTGTATTTAGATACAGAGAAAGCAGAATCAGCAAAGAAATAATAGATGCTACAGTGAGAATTACAGTCCAGCACAGGCAGAGATTAAGGAATATTTTTCCATACACTGGTGGACATCGAGTAGATTTTATTTACGATTAAATTATTAATTATGGCTGAGCTCCGGAACTAATAGTTATTCCATAATTATCTTCTTCGTTTCCTCCCGGTAAAAAAATCAAACCGTTTAAGATTAAATTAGGATTATGTGCTGATGTTCCTATAATCAACATGATATTTCCACCTCTATGTGCGAAAGTGTAACTTCCATTTGGGGTGAGATAATCTGTAATACTTGATGTTCCCCAACCACTGTTGAGAAAACCTAACAAGCTCAACATATCGGTAGATTCAAATGAACCACCTCCACCACCCATCATAACAGGTGTTCTAAACCAAGCTTGGGCTTGGGTTCCAAATTGAATAATATCACTAGCAACTGCATTCCGAGCTTGGTTTCGAGACTGAGTATCAAACATATTTATAGCCATAGCGACAGCTGCACCCACAAGGACTACAGTCAAAACAATCATAATTACTTGTTGAGTTCCCACTGTGAAATTATCTCCTTTTTATAGTTGTCATAGTCATATTTACAAGCAATTTCTGTGCCATTTATTAATATTAGTTTTGAGTAAAGTATAGATTTTTAATAAAATAATATTTTTTAACATTTTTTGTGAAGATAGTCAAGAGCAAGGAGAAATAAATCTGTTGACTACTTTCTCCTCACTCCCTGACCACAGACTACAAATAATTAATTCCAAATTTTGAATTCAGAAATCTGAGTTCAAATTATGGAGTTGCGACATTGACGATATTTATTCCATAACTATCATCAATATTCCCGCCACGCAACTCTATTGTTGCTTCGGCAACAATCTCAGGATTTTGAATAGACTCCCCTCTAATCTTAATAGATGTCGGTGAATCCACAGCAAATGTATAATTTGCTGTAGGGTTCGTATGAGGACCTACTCCATTCCATGCAAGATTGATAAAACGAACCAATTCTGGTAGATTTGTGCTTGTTATAGCACCACCTACAGGTCCGCCCATAACCACAGGCGTTCTCCACCAAGCTTGAGCTTGGACAGCCATACTCATCAAATCGCTAACAATGGCATTTCTCGCTTGATTGTTTGCTTGTGTGTCAAACATCTGAATACCAACAGCGACAGCGCTACCTACTACGATGACTGATAAAACAATCATCAGAATCTGTTGAGTTCCCATAAAGTATCTCCTTTACTTAGATTCTAACTAGAAACTTACTTCATTTTATCTAAAGTAACAATTCTTAATGAACAAATTTTTTCAAGGAGTTTCTTTTGTCAACAATTTTATTAAAATTCTGATATAACTCTTGTATATTTTTTTCTAAATATTTTTTATTTTTTGTGTATGTGTTTAAAAAATAAAGATTTATTTAATCTATTTTTGTATATAATTTCGAGATATCATATAAAACCAATTATGAGTCCTATCCGAAAAGTCCTTTTGGGGTATTTACTGTTATTTTTAAGAGGGCATCTGCGTAGTGGTGTATTGCTTACGCCTTATATAATTCGCTTGTATTCAAGTCAAAAAATGGGCGTATGCAATATGCCACTACACAGACGACTTTTCGGAGCGGGATCAATATTGTTTACCTATTTTTTCTTTTAAAAAAATGATTAATTGTTCTTTTTCGTTTTTTGATTTCGAAAATCTGATAGATTGACCTCTAAAAGAATCCAATCTTCTTGGTTTTACGAATGTTGAGAGCATAATTCCCATTTTGTCTGTATAAAAACATCCATAATCTTTGTAAGGTTTATCTATCTTGAAAATAGGGTATTGAACTAAAAATCTATCTTCATAAAAAAAATAGGTAGTTGGTACGAAATAAGGCATCAAACTACCGAATAAGATTAACAGACCTATAACATAAAAAAGGGGCTGATCCCATGTAATTACAGCGAGTTGCCAAAGCAAATATGCCATGATGATTATCGTGAGACAAACTAAGATAGAGCGTTGTGGGAAATCTATAAAAGGGAAAGATGTCCAAGTAAATAAAGGTTGTAAATCCTCTTCATTATTTGAAAAAGGTGGGGGAGAGGTATGTTGAGAAATTTTTTCTGAATCAAGAGAGGATTTAAGTATATTGAAAGAACATCGCCCCCAACCTCGATTTGCGAAGTGGGGCAATATAAAATTTTCTTTTTTATTATTCAACATTTTGTATTTGCTCCCTACATTTTTCGATTTCTTCTTTCATTCTTAACACATCCATAAATGTGTTAGTTGTAGTATATTTAGCAGAGATTGTGTTAATCTCTCTCTGCATTTCTTGGAGGATAAAATTCATAGGTCTACCTATTTCATTAATTGAATGGGCATAAATATTAATTTCATCTCTTCTAAGAGGCGAATGTCCTGAAGATTCTCTCTTTAAATAACCTTTGATATTTTCAAGATGACTCTCAGTCCTAATTATTTCTTCAGTGATATCACATCTATCAAGGTATAACCCAGTCTCTACGAGTATTCTTTTCTCAATCTCTGGTGTAAAATCTGCATTTAACAATTGTTTTATAGTGTTTTCAAGGTTTTCTCTAAGATTTTCACGATGTAAGGGTATAGAGTCCTGAATTTGAGACAAACATGTTTCTATAGTGTAGAATGACTCCTCAAAGAATGATTTCATCGCCATGCCTTCTTTTTGAGCCATTAATTGATGTTTTTCGAGAGCTTCTTCAATACAATTGAATAAAATCTCTCTAAACTCATCTGTATCATAATCTGTTTTCTTGATTATAACAACCTCTGGCTCTTGTAATATAGTATCAAGCTTGATTTCTTCTTGAATATTGAGCATATCTTTTATTTTTAAAATCATCTCAAAATAAGCCATGAGTCTATTTTCATCAATCTCAATCTCAGGGATTTGTTTGTCTCTGAAGATGATTCGTAGTTCTACCTTTCCTCTTTTAATTCTGTTGTAAACAATCTCTTTTATTTCGTTGTCTAGAAAATATAACTCTTTATAATTCAATATTTTTAAATCAAAACTTTTATTATTTACTGATTTAATTTCAATTTGAATTTCGAAATTATCATCAATATAGCTTGATTTACCAAATCCTGTCATACTTTTCATTTTTATCTCCTTTTCCTAAAATGAAAAAACTATACCTGAATTGGGAAAAACCCAAGTATCATCTTTTGTTTTTATTTTTATTGTATTGATTTTTCTTAAATCGTCAAAATATCTTTTTATAGCTGGAAATTTTTCTTTTCCAGAAAAAATAATTGTAGTTTCCATATCACCAATAGTTTGTGGATAGAAAAAACTTACTTCAACACCTTTTGTGATTTCATTAATATAAACAGACAATTGATGACTTTTTTTAGGGTATAAAGTTTCTGTTTCTATCAGAAAATTAACTTCCTTTCCACAAAATTTATTCAAAAGAGGGTCTGAAAATTTATATATAAGGCAATTATCTCTCATCATCCTACAAATATTATCATGTCCAGTTTGCGAATCCCAGAACTGATTTGATCCTAAAAGGTTAATCTTTATTTTTGTAATATAAAAATTATCGTCATTTACATCTAAGTTTTTATCCAATAGCCATCTATATTCGCAATTCTTTTGTTGAAAATAATATTGGAGTTTATCATTGTCATTGGCACATACTACTGAAAATTCATTGTTCTGAAGTTTTTTATGAAAACTTAGAACCGTTTTTACTTTGTAAAAATCTTTAATATCGCTATCATAAAAATGAATTTTATGTTTAAAATTTGACCTATATGTAATATCTCTATCTGAATCAATAAAAATATGCTTCAGTATGTCTTCATAAATAACAGAAGAGATTTCATCACTATTTATTCGATGTGCAATTGCTTTTTTGATGATATTGTTGAGCTTTTGGTCGGTGAAATCATTGGGAATAAATGATCTTCTTTGTAGGGGTTCATTGTCCACCAGATTTTCACCATGAAAATAATTTCTCTTTGCTCGCCTACCTAGTTGACATAACAATTCGTAAACTGAGCCTTTAAATATATTTGATAGGTATAAGGCAGTTATTTCTTCAGGTTTATTTCCTAATAAAATGACTTCATCAAATATCTCAACTTGCGGAATTTCGGATACATCTATACATATCATGTCCATTGATATTTTACCGAGAACCTTACAGAGATAATTGTCTGACTGTTTAGATAATAATACACTGGCTTTATTTGACAAAAGAAAATCATATCCATCTGCATATCCTATAGGGATTATTGCATATTTTATGTCATTTTCTGCTCTATATGTGCGATTGTAACCTATCGTTTCTCCTTTATCTGCATAACCAATATGAGAAATTTTAGATTTAAAAGACATAACGGGTTCAAGATTGAGTTTATTTTTATGATTTTCATTGAGTTGATAACCATAAGACATTAATCCGAGACGAACAAGATTTGGATGAAATCTTGATGTCTCAAAATTTTTGTTAGATGAACAAAAATCATTAAATAATAAACCAGAACTATTTGCTATATGGGTATATTTTAGGCTATGATTTAGATGGTTATACTCTTCAGATAGAAATAATTGTATACAGTCACAAAAAATCTTATATTGTGAAAAACTAAATGATTCATCATCATCACTAGCGGCAAAATGAGAAAAAAGTCCTTCAATATAGAGATTATTAAAACTTGAAAAATCGTCAAAAAAACTTTTTATATCATTATATTTTATACCAGTTCGATTCATTCCAGTATTAATTTTTACATGGATAGGAATCTTTTTATTTAGTTCTTTGGCTTTTAGATCAATTGATTTACAAAACTCCAATTCACACACACTCGGGATAATATCATACTCTAAAATTAAATCTATTTCAGAAGTTAAAGAAGGTGATAAAATCAATATAGGTGATACAATTTTGTGAAATCTAAGATAAAATGCTTCTTCAACATTTGCCACACCTAACATAACTGCTCCTTGCTCCAAAGCAGTTATGCCTATTTGATAGGCTCCATGCCCGTAAGCATCCGCTTTTACTACTTGCAAGAATGATTGATGGGGAAGTAAGTATTTTTTTAGTTCGCCAAGATTTTGCGAAAATATTTTAAGGTCTATATCTATCCAGCTTCGTGAATCGTTTTGTTTAGTCGGTTTCATCCTAATCATTTTTAAACATATCGTATGTGCCTACAATATAATCAGTGCATATACCGGTGATGTATTTATCGCTATTAACTAAAGAAATGATTTCTTGATTTGGTATCTTTGGATTGTTTTTGTTGAACAATGTTTTAACTATTGGTTGTAATAGATTGTCTGGAGTAAAGGAAATCACCTTTGCGACTCTATTATCGCTGAGTTCTACAATACTTCCAACCGGATAAATACCCACTGTTTTAATAAAATGATTAACAACTCTTGGGTCGAATTTAGTTCCAGATAAAGTAAAAATTCTTTTCATTGCTTCAGCAGGGTGTATAGTGTCTTTGTAAACTCTTTGTGTTGTGAGAGCATCATAACAATCTGCTATGGAAACTATGGAGGCATATCTTTTCATATTGGAGGCTCCTGTTTTTGCAGGATAACCAGTTCCATCATAGTTTTCATGATGGTGCATAATAATTTCCTTAATTATTTCATTGTCTATATGGTCTTCTTCAACAACTTGGACACCTATTACAGGGTGTTTTTGCATGATTTTTAATTCTGAACTATTCAATTTTCCGGGTTTATTCAAAATGTCTATAGGAACTTTAGCTTTACCAATGTCATGTAGAATGCTACCTTGAGCAATTAATTGTAATTTATCCTCTGAAAATTTGATATTATTCGCAAAGGCGACACTCAAAACAGCTACATTTATACTATGAATAAAGGCATATTCATCAAATTTTCTTAAATCTAATAAGGCTAAGGTAATTAAGTGGTTTTCCTTGATACTTTTGACTATTTTAGTAGTCTGATCCCTTATAGATTTATGATTTAATGCCTGACCAAATCTTGCCGAATTCATAAGGTCAGAAATTACTTTATCACCGAGATCAAAAAGTTCTTTAGTTTCTTCGATTCTCTCTGTCATTTCATGATAAATTTTTTCTGGATCTTCATGTATTCTGATTTGATAATCATTGTCAACTTTTTCATATAAAGATGTTCCAGATGAATCTTTGCGGGTTGATGTTGTATCGCTTAACAGACTTTGAGCTAGATTAATTTTCACAGCCGTTATTCCAGAATCGAGTAATCTTATTATCTGCTCTCGAGCAGTAAAATAGAAATTTGCTCTGTAAATTAATTCACTTGATTTTGTATAAACTGATTCTGCGAGACACATTCCTATTTTAACTTCTTTTAAGGGGACATTTTTTATCATAATTATTTCCTAAAAGTATTTTGCTGCTATATCAGCGAGTTTTGACCTTTCTCCCTTTTCAAGGGTGATATGTCCGACCAAAACCTCTGTTTTCATTTTTTCAGCACACATTGAAAGACCGTTGCTCTCTGAATCAAGATATGGTATGTCTATCTGATAGGGGTCTCCGGTGATAACGATTTTTGTGCCTTCACCAGCTCGTGTGATTATAGTTTTCATTTCATGTGGGGTCAGATTTTGGGCTTCATCTATGATTATATATTGATTAGGGAGACTACGACCTCTGATGTAGGTGAGAGGTTCTAGTTCGATAAACCCAAAATCAAGGTATCTTTGAAGAGGTGTTGTTTTTTTTCCAAATTTCTTGTTATTTTCTTTTTTTTCATCTCTATTGATTAGTAATATTTCCATGTTATCATAAATCGGTTGCATCCATGTACTAAATTTATTGGCTTTTGAACCGGGTAAAAATCCTATATCCTTTCCAAGTGGTGAGATAGGGCGAGAAACAACTAGTCTTGTATATTTATTTTCTTCAATCACTTTGTGTAGCCCAGCTGCTAAGGCTAGCAGAGTCTTACCAGTCCCAGCTTTTCCAATAAGACTAACCATTTTTACATTATCATCAAGCAATAATTCAAAAGCAAATTCTTGTTCTTCATTCCTTGCTTTGATACCTAAAATCTCTTTATTTGGTAGATAATATCGTAAAGGGTATATAGTATTATCTTCTGCAGAATAGCGTCCATTTATATGTTTTTTAGATAAATCTATTTCGTTGGATAAAGTTTCTTGCAGTTGAGTTGAATCATTTATACCTGCTTGTATTTCATTATTTTCTTCAATGAAAAATCTAACAAATTGATTTGAATGAAGTTCATGTTTTTCATTTGTTAGATATTTGTCATTTATATATTTATCAAAATCTATTTGATTTATATTTATATTCTTAATACCAGTATACAACTCTTCAAAAATGATGGATTCTGTTTCATAATTTTGAGCTGTCACACCAATAACATCAGCTTTAATACGCACATTGGCATCTTTAGAAATCAATATAACCTGATTATCTATATAAGTTCTATGATAATATAAAGCAGTTCCAATTATATAATTATCATTTATATTGCCAAAAAAGGCATTTTCTAATTCTTTTGCAATATTTTTAGTCACTGATACGATAATATATCCATCGTTTTCAAGATGAACACCTGATTTCAATGAACCCATTGACCTAAGACTATCTAAATAACGACCTATTTGACGCGCATTTCTACCTTTTTCGTCTAACCCCTTTTTAAAATTATCTATTTCCTCAATCACAATTAACGGAATTACTACCACATTGTCCTTGAAACTGAACATAGCTTGAGGATTGTGAATCAAAACATTTGTATCTAGAACAAAAATCTTTCTTTCACCGATTTTTCTCATCATCGAAGATTCTTGAATGTCATTATTAAAAGCACTATACTCGACCATTTAAACCCCAATTATTTGATTTTTGAACAAATTTTATTTTTTGGGTCTATATGTCAAGTAGTATTTCAATTTGCAACTAGCGCTAAGGAACAATTTTGTCTCATAATGGTAATTTTTTTTATCATAACCCTGAAATCATCGATATCAAAGGAAATAAAGTGTTTCAATATATATTTAAAAACATTTGTATTTTTGACCGCGGTCTGAGTCCACTCCGAAAAGTATATTAATAAAATTTTACCTTACACATGCCGAAGGTATGTGAAGCTATGTAGAAAATGATGTAAAACCACAAAACCGCATCCCGTAGGGAACGCATGTATGCGTTCCGCCTCAATAAGGGAACGCATGTATGCGTTCCGACTCAATATTGGCACATTTTGTTGCATCCATACAAGATGCTATATGGTGCATATATTCCTTTCTACAGAGCTAACATCGCTACATAAACGACTTTTCGGAGAAGACTCCGGTCTGAAAAGGTAGTAACTGTGTCTCGCCGTTGAAAAATATAATTTAGTTATGATATATGAAAGTATCAACTGCAAGACACCGTTGCTACCTTTTCGAAGAAGGCTGAAATATGTTTTAAATTTTTTACTTGACTTTTTTAATGACTTTAAAATATTTGTTCAAAACTACTTAAAAAATGAAATTATATACATCGATTTTGGATCAATGTATATCAAATAATATTGAACAAAAGAGATTGTTCAGAGTAATAGGAGGAAGAATGATAGGTGAAAAAATTAGAACATTGAGAGAGGATAGAGCGTTGAGTATAAGGCAGCTTGCGAAATCAACTTCAATAGCTTATTCTACGATGTTGAACCTAGAAAAGGACAAGAACAAACCATCAGCTGGCGTTTTAAGAAAGCTATCAGATTTTTTTAATGTGGATGTTGATTATTGGTTTAAAAATGAGAAAGATGTTAAAATTCTTGATGATGCATCTCAAAAATTACTCAAAGATGCAAATCGTCTCAAACCCAAAGAGGAAAAGATAGACAAGTCAGTAAAACCTGTAAAACAGATAGTTGAAGATCAAGAGCCAGCGGTCATAATGAAACCTAGGACTACACAGACAAGATCAAGTGAAGAACAAGACGCGTTCTTGAAAAGACTTTACGAAAGACAAATTTCTATCAGAGATGAAATGATTGGAATTTTGAGAAAAGAAATCAATTCTAAGGATCAATTACTTGATAATTTTAAAGACATCATAGATGATCTGATGGAAGAATTAAAAAAGAAATGAGGAAAGTATAACTTTTCAGAACTCAATTAATTCTAAGTTTTACACTTTAGATTGATTTATGAATATAGGAGCTGGAAATGAGTATGAAGAAAGTTTATTATTGTGTTATTTCAATAATATTCTTATTTTCTATAAGCTGTGGAAGAGAACCCAGAATCAATGAACTTTCAGATTTAAACGGGAAAGTGATAGGGATACCCAAAGATATTGTTTCTACAAATCGGATATTATCAATATTCCCTGAGGCTGAAATAAAACATTTTGATAGTGTAAACCTTGCTATTATCGAGTTAAAAGAAAGGAATATTGATGCTGTACTTGGAGAATTTCATGTATTGAGGATATTTCAAGAACAAAATAAAAATTTCAGAATCCTTGATGATGTAGTTGCTACAAAAAGTTATGGCTTCGCAGTAGCCAGGAATAATATCTTTTTGAAAGAAAGAATAGATAGAGTTATTGAGTTTTTACAAATTTCTGGTTTATTTGATGATATGTTAAATCGCTGGATAAATGATCCAGAGCATCAACAGAAAATACCTGAAGTAGTTTTAAATCCAATCAATGGTGTATTGAGATTTGGAACTTCAGTTGTTGTAGACGATTTTTCTTATGTTCAAGAAGATGGAAGTCTTGTAGGTTTTGATATTGAAATTGCTTACCATGTAGCACAATCTTTGGATATGGGGATAGAAGTTGTCAATACACAATTTGGAGCTTTGATACCAATGTTGCAAGGCAATAGAGTTGATATGATTGGTGGATTTTTAACCATAACTGAAGACAGACAAAGAAGGGTGATTTTTTCCGAACCTTATCTTGAAGCAAGAATTGGAGTTATGGTTAGAAGATAGAAGGAGATTTTTTAGATGACAAAAAGAGCATTAGTATTAACCGGTGGTGGAGATTGCCCCGGACTTAATGCTGTGATTAGAGCTATTGTAAAAAGAGCAAATTTAGAAAAAAATTGGGAAGTGTTAGGTAGTATAAATGCTTTTGATGGTATTTTAAATGAACCTAATGAAATAGTAGTTTTGGATGCCCAAAAAGTTGCTGGTATTCATGTCCGAGGGGGAACTATAATCGGGACTACAAATAAAGGTGGTCCTTTAGCATGGCCTATAAAGGACAATCAAGGTAACTGGTCTACGGTAGATAGATCGGATGAACTCATAAGAAGGCTGCAATATCTTGGTGTTGATGCCGTTATAAACATAGGTGGTGATGGTTCACAAAGGATATCGCAAGCTCTTTACGAAAAAGGGTTAAACATCATAGGAGTCCCAAAAACTATTGATAATGACTTGAGTAGTACAGATTATACTTTTGGATTTCAAACCGCTGTTGATGTAGCTACCGACGCAGTCGATAAGCTGGTCACGACTGCTGCTAGTCATAATAGAATTCTTATTTTGGAAGTTATGGGAAGATACGCGGGTTGGATAGCGCTTCATTCAGCAATTGCTGGAGGTGCAGAAGTATGTTTGATCCCCGAAATACCATATGATTTAAATAAAATCTATGAAAAACTTTCAAGAAGAATAAACAGGGGAAGAGGTTTTGCTATCATCGTGATTGCAGAAGGTGCAAGAGCTAAAGATGGTTCTATTTCATACAAAAATGCCGATGAAATAGGTTATCAAAACAAAAAGCTCGGTGGTGCTGGAGATCGTTTAATGGAAGAACTAAAACAATTTGATTTAGGAGTTGACATTCGGGTTACTAATTTAGGTCATATTCAAAGAGGTGGTTCTCCCTGTGCTTTTGATAGGATTCTTGCTACCCAATTCGGAGTCGCAGCCTTTGAATTGATTCTCGAAAAAAAATTCGGACATATGGTCGCATATAACTACCCCAATATTGTAGCTGTCCCTATTCAAGAAGCTATAGAAAAATATAACTATATAGATTTGAGTTCTGAGCTTATTAAGACAGCGAGGGGTTTAGATATGAATTTAGGAGATTAGGAGAAATATTATGAAAACTAAAATCATGGGAATTACAATCAAAAACAGAAAAGAAAAAGCAGTTTTTTTTCAATCTGTATTAACTGAATATGGAAGCTATATCCAAACAAGACTTGGAACTATAAATCCAGATTGTTCAGACAGTGGGATTATAATTCTGCAAATACATTGTTCAGAAGAAATTGCTAACGAAATGGCTAAAAAATTAGAAGCTATTGAGGGCATTTTAGTCAGTATGATGGATTTAAGGACATAACATTTTAAAGTATGTAAGAGAAGAGATTAAAATTTTTTTTATTTTTAGAACTGACTATTTTTCAAATAGATAGAAATTTAAATAAAAAATATATACTCGAAATCTCATTTTTTGCTTGACAAAATAACCTACTTGAAATTTATCGTTCAAATCATGAATTTCATTGCATCGGAGGAATAGTATAATTGGTAATGCAGCGGTCTTGAAAACCGCCGGGTTTCGCCCATGGGGGTTCGAGTCCCTCTTCCTCCGCCATTTTGGGAGAGGTGGCCGAGCTGGTTTAAGGCGCACGCCTGCTAAGCGTGTGTAGGGCAAAACCTTACCGAGGGTTCAAATCCCTCCCTCTCCGCCATGATAAAAATAATTGGAACTGGGCAGTCGCCAAGCGGTAAGGCATCGGGTTTTGGTCCCGCTATACGAGGGTTCGAATCCTTCCTGCCCAGCCATTTTTTTTCTATTTAACACACACACATTTTAACTCATTTTTTTCACTGGGATGTCGTCTAACGGTAGGACAGCGGACTCTGGCTCCGTATGTAGGGGTTCAAATCCTCTCATCCCAGCCAGAATATAATTTCACTGATCAATAATGAAAACACACCATTTCCGGATTTTTAGAATAAAATCTAGCAATAAAAAATATGATATTTGATATTAAGAGATATAAACTTAAGTGAAACAAAACAAGACTACATTAGTTTATTATTAAAAGATAAAGATAATTAAGAATTTATCAAGAATATATTCGGAGGAAAGGATGAAAAATAAAAACATTTTTTGGTACATACTTGTTTTTTTAATCATCATCTTTACAAGTTGCTCTGAATCAAAGATTACAGAGCTTGAAGAAACCGCTATTAATATTAGCGATATTGGCGATTCACTGCATTGGGATAGTTTTGTTGTAAACCATGATTATCATTTGAGCTTTAGTTACGATGAAAATAATGGTTGGTCTGCCCATTTATTAGGTTACAAATGGGAAACAAAGCCTACTGCGACACTAAAAATTAACAATCAGAAAATTGACATTGAGTGGTATAGTCCATTTAGTCGTGACGCTATACTACCACCTTGGCACCAAGGAAATATTTCCATAGCTGGCTTAGGTCTGCAATCTGGAGAAGAAATCTCTATTGAATTAGAATCTTCAAAAGGTGTTTCCTATTTTAGGTTTAGACTACCTGTAGATAAGCCACAGATTGTAGATATTCCCTCAATTTATAAACCAGATGAAGATTTTTATTTCAACTGGGAATTATTTCAAATAGCAGATTTTCAGGCAGTATCTGTGAGTGTTCACGAAGATATTGGGGATATATATTATGGGTATTTTAGAAGTTTATCAGAGGGTATCAGAAAACATATCATACCTGCTAATACCTTGATAGAAAAAGAATATGCAGAACATTTTGATTTAAACATTGGTGTTTATAATATGTCAGCAAAAAGTGCTGGAAACCAAACTTATATAATCACTGCTATGAAAGCTGATATTAAATGGCTGCAAATATTTACAGAATGAGTTTTGTAAAGGAGATTAATAAATGGCTCAACCATTATTAGACAGTAAGCAAATTTATACTTATGAAGACTATTTGACTTGGGATGGTGATGTTCGATATGAATTGATTGATGGAGTGGTTAATGCGATGGCAACACCATCAGGCTATCATCAAAGAATATTGATTAACCTCACAGTTCAATTGGAATTGTTTTAAAGGAGAAAAAATACAAGCTATATATTGCCCCTTTTGATGTCAGACTTGAATCTGAGTCAGGTAAAGATACAGTCGTCCAACCAGATTTATTTGTAATCTGTGATAAATCAAAAATAGCAAAAAACTCTTGTAATGCTGCTCCTGACATTGTGATTGAGATACTTTCGCCCGCCACAGCGAGCTATGACTGTCTTGAGAAATCATTTAAATACCAGAAAGCTAAAGTGAAAGAGTATTGGATTGTTGACCCCTTTACTCAAAAAATATATATCCGAACTTTAGAAAATGATAGATATACAGACAAGGTATATGCGAAAACTGAGGTTTTAGAATCACAGATATTAAAAGGGTGCAATATTAATCTATTAAACATTTTTGAAGATGTAGAGGTAGAAATATGAATTATATCATTGAAGTGAATTGGGACGAAACAGCTGGTGTTTGGTATGCAGTATGTGATGACATACCAATTGTAGTAGAAAGTAACTCATTTGATGCGCTCATAGAAAAAACTAAAATTGTTGCTTTTGAAATCCTTGAATTGAATAATAAATTAACCAAGGATTTAAAACTTTGTTTTAAAACAAATCACTGGGCAAGAATTGCTTAATGTCAAATTATGAAAATGATGTTCGAAAAATTTAGTGGAGCATGGATGCCTCTTTATTCGTAGAGGAAAAGGAGACCATTCGATTTGGTATAGCTCCATTACAAAAAGAAATTTTTCAGTAGACGGAACAATAAAATCAAGACATACTGCTAATATCATTATGAAACAAAATGGAATTGTGCATAAGTTTTGATTTTAATATAAATAGATATGAGCATTGATTTTGAAAAAATCATTTTAAACTTTTCTAAATGGAGTAAAAACTGCCTAAAGAAAGAACCTATCTTATAAAAACAGGAATATTTGGAAATGGTATAGTTGGCTTTATTGCATTATTAGTTTTAATCATTATTTCTCTTTTGATAGCCTATTTTACTGCCCCAAAAGTAGATGACAGATTTATCTCGGCTACAGGGATAGTAGTCAATTTATCACAAGGTAGATTGATATCCAATGATTTACAACCAATTGTCTATTTCAGAGTATCTGGACGAGTTTTTCATGTCATTGAATTTTTTGACAATGACGGAGTAAGGCAAATAGGTAATTTGTTTTATAGTGAGACTGGTCGAAGTTCTTATAAAAGACCAGCTACAAAAAATATAAAGATTGGTGATATAGTTAATTTTAAGTATGCAGATGTTTCTAAAGTTTATAGACAAAGAGCATTGAGGGGAAATCAAAATGCTGGAGTAAATATAGCTGTTTTGGATACAGATAAAATAGTATGGGAAGGCTTTCCAATAAGGTTTGTGCTTTGTTTCTTATTAAATGCTTTTGTTTTGTTGACAATCGAGAGGATTTTGAAAAAGATAAAAAATAAGAATATTATCTGTAATCTATAATTATAAATAAAAAAATAAAAATATACACCCGAAAAAACATAAAGTAGTTGACAAAAAAGGTTGGGGGAGAAAATTGGCACTTAATTAATCTTTTAATGGAGGTTACAGATGACAAGAGATTGTATAATTGCGTATGTGGCTGAAAAAGCTGGAATGACAAAAAAGCAAGCTGGAATAGTTCTTAGTGCTACTTTAGATGGCATAGCAGAAGCATTAAAGGCTGGCGAAAAGATTTCTTTTATTGGATTTGGTACTTTTGCTGTTAGTCAAAGAAAAGCTAGAATCGGTATCAACCCACAAACAAAAGAAAAAATCCAGATTCCTGCTGCAAAAGTCCCAGTATTTCGTGCTGGTGCAAAGCTAAAAGACTCTGTAAAGTAAGTTGTTTTTTTAAACATGAAAAAGCGACCTCAGGGTCGCTTTTTTGTTTAAATAAAAAAGATCCAAAAAAGTTATAATAAGCCCTCTTAAATATATATTGACAAAATTACCTAATTTATTTTTTATGTAATTATGATAGATATAGAAAGATATAAGAACATTAATTTTTGCATTGTTTGTGGTGGTGTTCTTGTTATAAAAAAAGATAAAGAAAACAAGAACAGACCGATATGTGAGAGCTGTGGCTGGATATTTTACAAAAACCATATTCCCGCAGTGGCATGTGTAGTGTTAGATGAAATAAACAATAAAGTATTGCTTGTAAAAAGAAAATATGAGCCTCAAATTGGATTTTGGGCTTTACCAAGCGGATACATGGAAATATGGCAAACTCCTGAGGAGGCAGCTATAGACGAATTACGAGAAGAAACAGGGTTGATAGGTGTAGTGGATAGTTTTATAGGTTATTATTCTGGATATTCACCAATTTATGAGAGAGTATTATCATTAGGATTCAGGATGAAGATAATCGGTGGAGTTCTAGAAGCTGGAGATGATGCCTTAGAAGCTGTATTTTATGATATTGAAAAAATGCCTGAAATAGCTTTTTGGTCTCATCAAGATTTTCTAAAAAAAAGTGGAATTATGGTCAAAGAGACTATAAAAATGATATAAAAATTATATTTTAAGGAGATTTATGGAACTTAATAAAATATATGATGCCAATCAAGTAGAAAAAAAATGGTATGAATTTTGGGACAATAAAGGTTTTTTTAAACCTAATACTCTGGATAAAGATTCTCAACCTTTCACTGTCCTAATTCCGCCTCCCAATGTAACAGGTATACTTCATATGGGGCATGTTTTAAACAATACTTTACAGGATATAGCTATTCGTTTTAACAGAATGAAGCAAAGACCTACTCTTTGGATACCCGGCACTGATCACGCAGGGATTGCAACTCAAAATATGGTTGAAAAAGAACTTGCCAAAGAAAAAATTACTAGACATGACATAGGAAGAGAAAAACTTGTTGAAAAGATTTGGGAATATAAAAATCAAAAGGGTTCTCATATCATTGAGCAGTTAAAACAACTTGGATGCTCCTGTGACTGGTCTCGTGAAGTATTCACAATGGATGAAAACCTCACAGAAGCAGTAAAAGAAGTCTTTATTCATTTGTATAATAAAAATTTGATTTACAAAGGAAAATATATCATTAATTGGTGTCCACGCTGTGTAACCGCTCTCGCTAACGATGAGGTAGAACATGAGGATAAAAAAGGAAAATTATGGTATGTAAGATACCCTCTCGAAAACTCTTCAGAATATTTAATAATTGCTACTACACGCCCTGAAACAATGCTCGGTGATGTTGCAGTAGCAGTTAATCCTAATGATGAGAGATATAAACATTTAATCGGAAACAATTTATTATTACCTATCGCCAACCGAATTATCCCCATAATCGCTGATGATTATGTAGATAAAGATTTTGGAACCGGATGTGTAAAAGTGACTCCAGCGCATGATCCCAATGATTATGAGATAGGCTTGAGGCATAATCTTGATAAACTTATTATCATGGACGAGCATGGTTGTATCAATGAAAATGCTCCTAAAGAATATTTTCAACTCGATAGGTTTGTTGCCAGAAAAATGATCATCGAAAAATTAAAAGAAGAGAATCTTCTTGAAAAAATAGACGACCACGAAAATTCTGTTGGACATTGTTATAGATGTGATACTGTAGTGGAACCTTATTTATCAGACCAATGGTTTGTCCGCATGAAACCACTTTCAGAAAGAGCTATAAAAGTAGTTGAAGAAGGTGACATAAAAATATACCCAGAACGTTGGACAAAGGTTTATATGCACTGGATGAACAATATCAGAGATTGGTGTATTTCCAGACAAATTTGGTGGGGACACAGAATACCGGCGTATTATTGTGAAAGTTGTAAAGAGATGATAGTTGCCAAAGAAATGCCAGATATATGCCCAAAATGCGGAGGGTTATCTTTTCAGCAAGACAATGATGTGCTTGATACTTGGTTTTCTTCCTGGATATGGCCATTTTCCACAATGGGTTGGCCCAAGAAGACTCCAGATTTAGAATATTTTTTACCAACAAGTCTACTCATAACAGCCCCAGAAATAATTTATCTTTGGGTTGCGAGAATGATCATGGCGACTCTGGAATTTCAAGATAAAATACCTTTTAATACGGTATTACTACATGGTATTGTGCGAGATGGTCAGGGTAGGAAAATGAGTAAATCTTTAGGAAACTCACCAGATCCTATAGATATTATCAACAATGTTGGCGCAGATGCTTTAAGGTTTAGCATGGTATTTAACACTCCCAAAGGACAAGATTCTTTTTATTCTGAAGAGATTCTTGAAACTGGTAGAAATTTTTGTAATAAAATCTGGAACGCTTTCAGATTTATAGTTATGAATATAGATAAAACTAAAATAACTAACGAACATTCAAAAGAATCGACTAACATTGGTTTTATATCTAATAATTTATCTGATTTAGCAGACCAATGGATTTATAGCCGTTTAAATCAAGTCATCAAAGATGTCGATGAGCATTATATAAATTTGCGTTTCAATGATGCGGCTCAACTATTGATGCAATTTATATGGGATGAATTTTGTTCTTGGTATGTAGAAATGGCAAAAGAAAGATTAACTATTTCTCCTAAAGTTGAGACAACTAAATTTGGAGTCGAGTTTGTTCTTCTTGATGTAATGCAAACCTCTATGCGACTTCTACATCCAATCATGCCTTTCATATCAGAAGAGATTTGGCAATTGATAAAGCAGATATATTTAGCTCCTCAATGCTCATCAATGAAGTGTGAAAGCGGTTTATCTATGAATGAAGAAGCACTTATAATAGCAAATTTTCCTGAAGTAAAGGATGAAATGATCAATAAAAAAATAGATTCAGAAATGAGTTTGATTCAGGAAACTATTGTTAGCATCAGAAATCTAAGAAAACAATTAAACATTTCTCCAGCAGTGAATATAAACATTGTTCTTAAGCTGTCCAATGAGACCCAAAATGAGCTATATACGAAATATCAAGGTTATATTCGGAAGCTGGGAAAAGTAGATAAAATCAAAATGGGAATTGATGCTGAAAAACCTAGTTCATCAATGGTAGCTGTAGTTCAGGATATTCAAATATTTTTACCATTAGAAGGCCTGATAGATATTGAAGCAGAAAAATTAAAACTGCAAAAACAGAAAGAAAAGCTAGAAAATGAATTAAATATCATTCAAGGTAAACTCAAAAATGAGAAATTTATTATGAATGCCAAACCAGAAATAATCACCAAAGAAAAAGAAAAAGAATTAGAAGTGGCTACAAGACTTAATACTGTTTTAGAAGTCTTGAGTGAGTTGTAAAAAAATGAAAATATATACCTGAAAATTAGAGAAAACTTTTATGTTTAAAAAAATTATTTTTATCATTATTTTATTCTCAGTATTAATGAGTTGTGGAAAATTGAAAAAAAATTCAATAAACGATGATAAATCCACAAATATCATGGATAGTATAATCTTAAATACTATCTACAATATAGGGATAGACCCATCTTTGGTTCAAAGAACCATTTTAGGAAATGAAATTCATTATTCCATACCTATGAATGTAATTCGAGATTTATTGCTAGCGGATAGATTTATACAGGATTTAGTTCAAGAAAATGGGATTAGTTCACTCAACACGCTCTATGATACGCATACAACGATACAAAGATCATATTGGTCAGCTATTAATAATCAAGTATATGTCGTAGATTTGTTTCTGATACAAGCTAGGATCGGAAATATTGCTCAAACAGAGCTGCCAAGGCATGAGAGGATTTATGAAAACCAGCACGAAACTGCTTTTGAGAACAATGATCAACCCACTGAAATGGACAATTTGGTAGCTTCTTTATATACAGATACAAATAACGATTCATCATTTCAAACGCATAATAATTTTTTTGAATCTTCCTCTTTTACACATTTTGAAAGTGGCTCAGGAATGCCAATTTTATGTATAATAGTAGATGATTTTGGTGCTTATGATGGACCTTTACTTGATGCTTTTGCTGAATTGGATCCCGCTGTTACTTTTGCAATTTTACCCGGTTTGCCTTTTAGCCAAATCGCAATGCGAAAGGCAATATTATCGGGACGAGAGATAATCGTGCATATGCCAATGGAAGCCGATACTGATGATGTGAGCCCTGGACATAATGCAATTTTATCACATTATTCTTCTGGTGCAATCTATGATAGAGTAGTCGAGTACTTTACTGAATTAAATTTTGCTCTTGGTGCAAACAATCATATGGGTAGCAAAATAACCTCAAATCAAAATTTAATGAGATCAGTTTTTAGATATTTTTCAGAAAGAGGTATATTTTTTATTGACAGTAGAACAACAAATGACACTATTGCAAGAGAAATAGCTCGTGAAATGAGAATACCTTTTGCAGAAAGAGATTTATTTCTCGATTCTCCTGATAATACAGATGAGATAATGTGGGAGAGATTGAGGGATTTGGAAAGGTTGAGAGACACGCAGGGCATGGCATTGGTTATCACGCATTGTTTTGATAGAGGAAGGTTGCAAAGATTGAGGGCTTTTATTGAAGAAGCACAGAAAATGGGGTTTGTTTTAGTACCTGTTTCTGTATATGTAAACGAATATGGTATAAGGAATTATGATATATAGTATGAGTATATTAATTTTTGTAGTGGCTTATTGTATAAGCCTTAAAAACACAAATCGTAGCGTCACCACGAAACGAAGCAATCGTAGCGTCACCACGAAGCGAAGCGTAGTAGCCTGTCATCTCCGATTGACATTTTAAAATCGTAGCATCAATCTCCGATTGACATTTTACATATGAGGAATTCGATGAAAATAGTAGATTATATTGTTCACAATACGAAACAGTTAGTAACACTTAAAGGTTCTAATAAGGCTCGTTCAGGGGAGTCTATGCAAGACCTTTCCATCATAGAAAATGGTTGTATGGCAGTCAAAGAGGGAAAAATCGTTGATATTGGCTCTTATGCTGATTTAAAATCGAGATGTTCTGCTTTGAACTGGGTAGATGCTGAAAATATGATAGTTTGTCCCGGTTTTGTCGACCCGCATACTCATCCTGTATTTGTAAATACTCGTGAAAATGAATTTGAGATGAGACTACGCGGTAAGACTTATGTAGACATATCAAAAGCAGGTGGCGGTATTTTATCAAGTATCAAAGCTGTTCGAGAAGCTGATGAGGATTTATTATTTGAACTTGCAATTAAAAGAATTTCTCAAATGATAAAATATGGAACAACTGCTATAGAGGCTAAAAGTGGTTATGGTTTGTCTACAGAAAGTGAATTAAAAATGCTGAGAGTGATAAAAAAATTGCAAGAAACACTACCAATAGATATTGCAGTTACTTTCATGGGTGCTCATGAATTTCCTGTCGAATATCGCAATGATCGAGAAGGATACATAAATCTTTTGATAAATGAAATGATGCCTGAAGTGAAAAAACAAAATCTCGCAGAGTATGTAGATATTTTTACTGAAGCTCATGTATATAATATAGCTGAATCGAGGAAAATCTTAAATAAAGCAAAGAATCTAGGATTCAAAATCAGAATGCATGCTGATGAAATAGAAGCTATCGGAGGTGCTGAGCTTGCAGGAGAACTCGGTGCAGTATCTGCTGACCACCTTGGAGCTTGTTCTGATGAAGGTATAAAAGCTATGAAAGAAGCAGGTGTGATTGCTACCTTATTACCCGGAACTTTATTTAGTCTCGGTAGTAAAAACTATGCCAGAGCAAGAGATATGATCAATGAAGGCTTACCAGTAGCTCTTGCGACCGACTATAACCCGGGCAGCTGCAATCTTGATAGCATGCAATTTGCTATATCTCTGGCTTGTATTCAAATGAAAATGTTACCTTCAGAAGCACTAACAGCTGCAACCTTCAATGCAGCTTGCTCAATAGAAAGGCAAGATAAATTTGGTAGTCTTGAAATAGGAAAAAATGCTGATTTTATCATGTTAGATATCCCGAGTATAAATTTTATTCCATATCATTTGGGATCAAATTGTGTGAATAAAGTTTATGTGGGAGGGAGTTTGCAATAGGGTGGATTATATCTTAGAAATTAGTTTTAAATTACAAGGAGGAAAAAAATGAGTAAAAGTTTACTGATGCTTTTATTATTTTTTACAATTACTTTTCAGTTGATAGCACCCCAGAGGCTTATAGACCGCAATTCTACTGATCCTTTGGAGATGGCTATAGAGAGGGCTTTAGTAAAATTGTATGAAAAAATACCAGAAAAAGCCAGCATTACTATTCAAGATGTAAATGCTTTTAATCTTAGAGTAGTAGATGCTATTTATGAGCATTTTGAACATATTTTAATGGATATAGGGTTTAGCCTTGTGGATAGGAACTCAAATCTTTATGTCAGAAGTGCTTACTATGATACTGACGAAGATTTAGAAAAATTTTTATTTATTGTAAGAGCTACTGATAAAGATATAGTTCTTGTGTTTTTAGAAGCGAGGACAGGGGAAACTATTGGATATGCTATAGAGCATTTTTAATCAAATCGTAGCGTCACCACGAAGCGAAGCGTAGTAGCCTGTCATCTCCGATTGACACCTTCCCGTCATTGCGAGGTTCCTTCTCCGAAACTCCCCCCGAAGCAATCTCCGTGCCACTACCACCCCGCCCCGTCGTTGCGAGGTCCCTTCTTGCTATCCTCACGAAGCAATCTCCGTGCCACTACCACCCCACCCCGTCGTTGCGAGGTCCCTTCTTGCTATCCTCACGAAGCAATCTCCGTGTCACTATCACCCCTTCCCGTCGTTGCGAGGTCTCTTCTTCGAAACTCCCCACGAAGCAATCTCCGTGCCACTACCTCCCTTTCCCGTCGTTGCGAGGTCTCTTCTTGCTGTACTCATGAAGCAATCTCCGTGCCACTATCACCCCGCCCCGTCGTTGCGAGGTCCCTTCTTGCTATCCTCACGAAGCAATCTCCGTGCCACTATCACCCCACCCCGTCGTTGCTGATGTTCCTCACTTGAAACTCCTCATGAAGCAATCTCCGTGCCACTATCACCCCTTCCCGTCGTTGCGAGGTCTCTTCTCCGAAACTCCCCCCGAAGCAATCTCCGTGTCACTACCCCCCCCACATATATATGGGGGGGGTAGAGTGGAAATTCAATAAGTCAAATTCCAAAAACAATCCACGCAGATCTGCAAAAATCTGCGTCCTCAACATATTTGTAATTTGTAAATTGTAATTTGTAATTTGTAATTTGCAGTTTGATTTACCTTGCGCGAGACACCGGACTCTCTCTCCAGCTATTTATGATGAAAGCCTCTTCAATATCTTCCAATAGTCGTCTTCTTTGATCTACATGTGTGTTCATATCAAATTCAAATCCTGTCTGGTCGCTAATCAATTGTGTCACGGTCCTAAGATCGTTTTCCATATAATTTGCCCAATTATCATATTCATGAACCATAGTCTCACCAAAGTGAAAATAAGGTGGAAGATTATTTGAGTCATAATACTTTAGTAATGAGTTATAATGAACAATTCCGCTGGGCCAAATTGTTGTTCTGACTTGTTGATGTAAGGCAGACAAATTTGGTGCTTGCGGTCTATCACGCAGGATTGTTCTAAGCTCTAATATATCACAAGATACTGAGCTGATGCCCCCATTTGATATCAAAATGGGACAAAGGCGTTCATGAATGTCGGGATCATTTTGTATGGTTTGTCTTAATAAGGGAAACAAGCTTGAATGACCACATCCACCGGGATGAAAATCATCATCTGGTCTACAACCACTAACACAATTTATTTCTTCAGGTAAAAGACCAGCAGACTGTAAAATCAATCTTTCTTCACCGTTCAATTGATTGGCTACATAAAGGTCGTTCCAAAGCTCTACATATATCAAATACCTTTGATATGTATATACTGCATATGCACTAGCTCCCATAAACTCAAGAATGGTTTCGCCTGTGAAAGTATTGGACTCCATTGGGTCATCAAAACTTGCTACTGCTCGAAGTCGATAATTACCTTCATCATCAATTTTCGTAATATCAACATTTACAACAGGGTTAACATAACCTTCAATATTTGTGACTGTTGGGAAACTTCTTACTTCTCCAACATTTGCATTTAAGAACATATCAGAATCTGCTCTAAATCTCCTAAGTCCATCCTCAGCAAAAGAATTTGCCAATTGTCTCGCTTGTTGCGAATAAGTCTGTTCCGCTGATAATATAGCCGCTCCTATCTGCCTTCTTGATAGATGGACAAACATACCACCTATGACAACCATTGCTGCTATTATCAACACTAATAATTTACTACCCATTCAAAACTCCTCCTTGTAGGGTATTTTTCTTTTCAATACATCTCCAATAATTTTTATGAAAAATCTTGGTCTTATGATCAAAAAACAATTTTGACTTTTTTTCTTGTGTGTTCTATTTTAAAACCTTAAAAAATCAAAAATGAGCATTTTCTTTCTCAAAATGAGTAAACTAAGCTAAAATACTCACTATCAATAAATTATAAGCGATTAAAAAACAAAAAACAAACAAGATTTGACGACTAATTGACAATTTGGTCAAGAAAAATCAAATCCCTTAATTTGTCAATAAAAATTTATAAAAGTAATTGATATGCCTCAAAAAAGTATATAATAATACTATTATAAGAGAGATTTAGAAAAAAAAAATTTTTGTTGACAAAATAGGCTTAATTTTTTTTATGACACTGAACTAAAATAGAATAAATAGACTAAGTAAAGGAGACAGTTATGAAAAAAATTACTTTAGTAATTTTGATCATGAGCTTGGCAGTCTTTATGCTGTCAGCTCAAAATAGTCCTATAACAGGACTAAACACAAATGTACATGGTATAAATCTCGAAACGAGTATACCTTCAACAGTCCAAAGCCCACCACCCTCTGGATTTTGGTTTGGGCACAACAACGACGCTGCAACAGATGCAGAAACTGCAGATCGAAGCGGTTGGTTTTCCCACAACACAAACGATGCAGTTTTAGATGATTATGGTTTTGCTGGGTTCTATGAAACAGGTCATAGGTATCTACCATCGCATCTTGAAGCTTTACAAGTACAGGGAATGCTTTTGACTCAGTTAACTATCCATCTTGGTGCTGTTCCACCAAATCTAGGTGTTCGGGTTTACACTGGAGGAACTGATGGCAACCATCTTGGAGTGATGGAAATTGATCAAGCAGTTCCTAATCCACAGATAGGTTGGAATGTTGTTGAGCTTAACACTCCTGTTTCAATACCCGCAGATGGTGAGCTATGGTTTACTTACTATGTCCAATACACATCACAGATTTTTGCTCACTCAGTATGTCAAGGACCAGGTGTTCCCAATTTTGGAAACATGAGAAGGCTCGCCGATTCTGGACCTATTACTCCCAATACTGCCATTACAACAAATTTTATGATTCGTGGTTTTGCAGTTCCAGGCGGACCAACTGGGACACTCACTGGCACAGTCACCTCTGGTGGTAATCCAGTTCCAGATGCCCTGATAACTATCGTTGGCACGACATTGACAGCAATGACAAATGCTACAGGTCAATATACTCGTAGCTTTATACCAGTAGGGACATATTCTGTTACAGCAGAAAAATTTGGTTTTGTTACTGCCACAAACAGCAATGTTGTCATCACTGATGGCGGTACTACAACATCAAATTTCACTTTGACAGCTTCTCCACAGGTCACTGTTTCAGGATCAGTAATAGGCTCTGATACAAATACTCCCCTTTTTGAAGCGATGGTTATGCTCACAGGTCCAGCCACTTATGGACCAGTGCCTACAAATGCTTCCGGAGCGTTTACGATACCGGGTGTCACTGCTTCAGCTGCCTACAACATCTCTATTTCAAAATATGGCTATAATACTTACTCTGAAATAATTGCTGTTGGCACTACAAACCTTAACCTCGGAACAATCACACTACTTGAGTTTGCTTATGCTCCAAGAGATGTAGTAGCTACCCAAGAAAGTATGGAAGCGGTGCATATTACATGGTTAGAGCCTTATATTCCACCTGAGGGGTTAGTAGAATTTACTCATGCTACCTCAGAAGAGATGTATGATGCTATTGGTAATGGTGGTTTTATAGATGGCGAAATGACCCATAGATATTCTATAGAACAATTAGCTTCATTAAATGTAGCTGGCAAACAACTAATTGTGGTTGATTTCATGCTTGGTAACTATTCACCAGCTGTATCTCAACTCGAAATCAAAATTTATACCGGCGGCTCTGGAGCACCGTTGCAACCGGGTAATTTAGTCCATACTCAAGCAGTGCCAGTCTCTAATTTGATTTATGGATTAGCGGGCGATATTGCCTGGAACGAAGTTATATTATCATCGCCTGTTACTATCCCAACTAACGCAGAAATGTGGATATCAATTAGTTTTGTAACAAGTTCTGGATGGGTAGCAGCTTGTGATGCTGGTCCTCCTGTGATGAATTTTGGTAATGTATGTTTCTGGCCTGGCTACGACTGGACAACAATGAATGTTCTAAATCCAGATCTTGTATTCAATTGGATGATTCGAGGCACAGCAGTAGATACTGCTGGAAACACAGTAGTTTTAAGTCAAATGGCTTCAAGTATTGAAGATCAGTTAGGAATAACAACCACTCCTATCTCTTATGATGATAGAGTCAATGGCACTATTTCTTTTGGTGAAATGCCTACTATCTCTGGAGCTTCAAGCAGAAATATCCAGATGAATAACAATATCAGAAACAGACAAGGCAACCGTGCTCACACTGGATACAATGTTTATAGAGCTTTATTAACAGACGCAGGAAATCCAGCACTCTGGACTACTCTCGCTGCAAACCTTCCTATCACACAGTTTTCTTTTACTGACAACACTTGGGGAAGTGCTGTGGAAATGTCAAGATATGTCTGGATAGTTAGAGCTGTATACACAAACAACAATCTATCTGTCCCTGTTTTATCAAATCCTATTACAAAATTCCCTGAAGGTTATGTTTATGTAGGCGACCCTGGTAGCACACTTCGAGTCACAGACAGACCACTTCCTACTGGTTGGGAAACTGGTGTTACACAAGTAATATATCCTGCTGAAGAAATTCCAATAGCGGGTCTTATACACACTATACAACTCAATCACAATAGAGTTAATGCAAGCACACCTAACGCAGTTTACAATATCTGGCTCGCAAATTCCACAAAGACTTCCTTTGCTAGTGGTACAGACTGGGTTCCTTATGATGAGTTTACTCTCGTTTACAATGGCACTATACCTGAGTTTATGGAGCCTGATCCACGCTATGTAACCATAGAACTGCAAACTCCTTTTGTTTATACTGGAGAAAGTCTTGTCTTTATGGGACATCGCGAATTTCTAAATATTTATTCACCTAATAACTCTTTCCTGCATACCTCAGCGTCATCCAATAGAACACTCGGTATGGTTTCCATGAGTGACAATGTAAATCCGCCTTTTATATCATATCCTACTGGTTCGACTGCTGCAAATTTTGCGAATATTGCACTTCTCTTTCACACTGCTGATACAGGACACATTACTGGAACAGTTACCAGCGGTGGTAATCCGGTTGCTGGTGCTCTTGTAACAATAGTAGAAGCAGACAGAACAACTACTACCAATGCTGCAGGTCAATACACTATCCAATATGTCCCAATAGGTACTTACACTGTAACCGCAGAAAGATTTGGCTATATTACTGGAACTAACAACAATGTTGTCATTGAAGATGGAGAGACGACTACATCAAACTTTGTTTTGGCACCAGCTGCCACTGTTTCTGTCACTGGAACACTTATTGCTTCTGATACCGATGCCCCATTGGAAGGAGCTTCTATATCGCTTTCTGGACCTGCTTCTTACGGTCCTGTAAATTCTAATGCTTCTGGTGTGTTCACATTTCCAGCTGTAACCGCAAGTGCAAGTTATACTATGACTATCACATCATCCGGTTATGTATCCATAATTGAAAGCATAGAAGTAGGCGTCACAAATCTGAATCTCGGAACCATCATTGTTTATGAAGATCCTATCCCACCTCGAAGTGTGATAGCTACAGAGGTTGATGCAAACACTATCAATGTGTCATGGATAGAACCTTATATAATTCCTCCCGGCACAACAGTCTTTAGCCATGTCCAAGGTGATAGTTATGACAATGCTATTGGTGCTGAAGGGGGACCAGCTGTTCAATTTACTACTGCGATGAGGTTTGAGCAAAGTCATCTTCAAAATTTTCAAGTTTCTGGAAAAGAACTGAATAGTATATCTTTCTGGCCCAATAATACCGGAAATATGTTTGGAATGGCTACTTTTACACTTAAAGTATGGACAGGAGGTTCTGGTAGTCCACTTTCACCCGGAACAGAAGTCCTTAGCCAACCCATACCAGCTGGAGATGTAAACTGGAACGAATGGAATACCATCCCCTTGAATAATCCTATTACGATACCAACAACAGGTGAACTATGGATAGGTTATTTAGCTGATGTTCAACAAGGATATGTTGCCTCTGTTGCAAACGGAACAGTCATGACCGGTCTTAGTGATGTGATACAATGGGGAGGTAACTGGACGACACTCACAGCTTTTGGTCTTACCTCTTATGAAGGATGGTTACTCAGAGGAACTGCAGTAGATGCTTATGGAAATGAAATTTTAATCACTCCTATTTCGTATTCATTATCCGAAAAATTAGGTTTGGATATCACTTATCAAACCATTGATAGTCGTTCACGAAATGATGCCCCAATGGTTAATATACAATCTCTTAGCCAAACAGGATTCAACATTCCTCTCACAAGAAATACTTTCGGCAATAATACAAGAGGTGGAAACCGTGCTCATCTTGCATACAATGTCTACCGTTCAACACTTGACAATGCTAACAATCCAGCTCTTTGGACTACATTAGCAACAAATATCCCTCATGTCGAAAATCAGATAAACTATTCACTAAATGACCCAGCTTGGGGAACTTTGGAAACCAACGAATCTTATGTCTGGATTGTTCGTGCAGTCTATACAAACAACAATCTTTCTATTCCTGTGTATTCCAATATTATGGATAAATGGCCTGAAGGATTGATCTACATCGGAGACCCTCATTCAACCATCGTCAATGTGGATGTGCCTTTCCAACACTACTATATGAGAGGTGTTTCGCAGACAATCTATTTGGAAGAAGAGATTCAAGTCGGTGGACTTCTTACTAGTATTTATTTTGAATTTAATGGTACTGGTAGTCTTGGTCCAGATGCAATTCACGAAGTATATATTGGCACTACAGATAAAAATGTCTTCAGCAATGCAAACGACTGGGTGCCTCTTGCAGATTTTACGCTTGTCTATTCTGGGACATTACCAGTAAACATAGCAGGCTGGCAAAATATTGTGATCGATTTTGATGTCCCGTTTGTTTATGGGGGTGGAAATCTCGTTATCATGACAAATAAATTACTTTATCAATGGTCTTCAAACCAAAACTGGCGTCATACAGCCAGTGGTGGCAACAGATCTATGTGGGCTAGGACGGATAGCTCAGGTCAATATGACTTGGATAATATCGGGGCCGGAAGCATGATAACTACTAGACCCAACATTGCACTATTTCTCGATTCTTCAGGCATGGGTGATCTTCAAGGTGTAGTAACCACAGGAACTCCAGCAGTCCCTGTAGCAGGTGCTGAAATAGTAGTCAATGGGCAGAACCGCAGTACATTTACTAATGATCAAGGTGAATATCTACTCAGATATCTTTATGAAGGCACGCACACCCTTACAGCTAATCGACACGGTTTCCAAGAAACAGTGGTGACCAATGTAATCATAAATGAAAATCAAATAACTACCCGCAATTTCACCATGACACCATTACCTAGTGTAACTGTCTCTGGCATTATTCGTGGCTCTGATACCCTCGAAGGTCTCTCAGGTGCAGAAATCACTATTACTGGATACGAAGATTATGAAGCAGAAACAAATGCAAGTGGTAATTTTAGCATACCTGGTGTCTATTCTGGCTTTACCTATACAATCACAGTTCGTAGAGAAGGATATCTTAACCATGTTAATCAGGAATTTGTAGTAGGTTCCGCACCGGTGAATGTAGACATCATCCTCGAAGAAGTTCCTTTCCCTCCTATAAATCCTCACGCAGAAATAGTTGGAACAGCTGCTTTGATAACTTGGGACGAACCTGATGGAACTTTCCCCGGCGGTGAAGATGTATGGTTTACGCAAGGTGGAGATGGACCTTTGACAGGTGCTATTGGTCTTCAAGATAGTGGTCCTTTTGTAAGTATAGGTATCCACAGATTTACTCAAGAACAATTGCAAACAGCAGGAGTTGCTGGTGCTGATTTGACAAGAGTAGAATTTTGGGCAAACAACGATCCGAATTGGCCTGGCCCTGGCACTGGTTCATTTACTTTCAAGGCATATACAGGTGGCTCTGCTAATCCTTATAACCCTGGAACTGAAATATATAGCGAACCAATACCACCAAATGTAATAACTTGGAACGATTGGACAGAATATGAATTATCCTCACCAGTTCCAATACCTACCAGTGGAGAGTTTTGGTTTGGTTTTGAAGCAAATGTAACTTCGGGTAGGATTTATGGTCTTGGTATGGAACCAACAGTTACAGGCTTTGGAAATGTATTCCAATTTAATGGCGATTGGACAGATTTGATGGTCTTGGCTTCTATTCCAGGTAACTGGATGCTACGAGGAATGGCGTCAGGCGCGACAGGACCTACAATATTGTCACATATACCAAATGATAATCTCAGATTGCCTATCGAAAGTATAAATGCTCGTGGTGAAAATCTTCAGATTTCTGAAAATAGCGCATCTCGCGTTCGCTCAACCGAAACAAGAATAGCCAATAATACAGTCGAGTTTACAGCATCAGATGGTCGTTCTCGCGAGATATCCCAAAGAACAATATCCAACTCCTCCGGTAGAGCAAGCCGACTTGCAAGGACAGAAAGACCTTCAGAAGACCGTATTCGTCAAAACAATAGAGCCTTAGAAGGATACAATCTTTATAGAGCATCTATTTTCACATTGGACGATGAATCGACATGGCTTCCTATAGCGAACAATCTTACAGATACCGAATTTCTTGATGAAAGCTGGGCTAGTGTAGATACAGGGGCTTTCCGCTATGCAATAAAAGCTATTTATACAAACGATGTTTTCTCTATGGCTGCTTTGACAAATATTGTCTCAAAGAATATGACCTCAAGATTGCATATAGAGCTATATACTTTCGATGAAGAACCTGTTAATGGTGCTATTGTCAGATTGGTAAACAACCTCGGTACAGAACATAATGACCAAGTATACGAGCAAGTAGCTACAGGAACGGTTGTTCTTTTCCCTGAAATATGGCATGGTACATATACTCTGACGGTGACCTTGGATCCATATCTCACCTATACTAACACAGCTCTCAGCATACAATCAGACACAGAATATGGAGTGTTCTTACATGATGGTTCAGGTGGAGATATAGACCTCATTTTCCCTGCTCGACATCCAGTTGCTACGCTAGCCAACAATGATAGAGATGTTGTATTAACATGGCAAGCACCTATACTAGGGAATCCTATTGGCTACAGAGTCCATAAAGGTGGTTCATTTATAACTGAAGTAATCACTGCTATGACTTTTACTGAAACCAATGTAACCCCTGGAATTTACACTTATTCAGTAGTTGCTGTCTTTGAAACAGGATACGCACCTGATGCTTCTGCACCACCAATCACTGTTCCTGGTCCACCACCGCGCAATTTAGAAGCAACTCTCGTTGAGCTTGATGAAACATACAATGTGCTTCTAACATGGGAAGCACCTCTTCTCACGCCGACTGGATACAAGGTTTTCCGTGATGATGATATGCAAAACCCATTGGAGGCTGGTTTAACCACCTTGAGTTTTACTGATACTGAACCTCCCTCAGGTGACAGGACATATTATGTTGTAGCAACATATACGCCTACTTTGGACTCAGAAAGAGTGCCGGTAGAGATACATGTACCTCCATCTAGTGATGGTGACATAACTATAAATATTTCTGCTACCGCCCTGACTGGTAATTTCCCGAATCCATTCAACCCTTCTACTACAATTCAGTTCGACATCAAAGAAGAAGGTATAGTCAGAATCGATATATTCAATATCAGAGGTCAGAGAGTTAATACTCTCGTGAATGATTTCATGACTACTGGCAGATACAATATCGACTGGTATGGAGTTGATGACAACGGTAGAGATGTAGCAAGCGGTGTTTATTTCTATCGTATGCAAGCAGAAGGCTTCACAGATGTGAAAAGAATGCTGCTTATGAAATAAATCTAGAAAAAAATTCCTCTAATTTCCCCCCTTTGTATAGGGGGGATTTAGGGGGATTGACACAATTCTTCATTTAAAATAACACACATAAACTACCCTCTTTTAAATTGTCAATACAAATTTTAAAAGTTTTAGTCATTATATATATAATAAAAACATTAGGAGACATTTATGAGAAAATTATTTCTTGTAATTTTGATGCTGAGTTTGACTATATTTTTCTTGTCAGCCCAGAATAGTTCAAATATTGAGCTCGAAGTTGAAGTATTGTCAAATATTACAAATTTGACAAACGAAACAAACAATAACTATTCCAGAGAGGGGATCTGGTTTGGACATGGTGGCGTTGAGATTCTAGACGAATCTAGATCAATTATGTTTACTCACACCACCGGTGTAGCTGGAACAGGCGGTTTGGGGGTTGCCGGCGGCGGCTGGTATGAATCAGCACATAGATTTTCTGTGGAACAATTGAATTCTATGGGGGTTGCTGGATTAGTTTTGACAGAGATGCAGTATTGGGCAAATAGTCCTGCTTCTGTTCTTGAAAGAAGAATTAGAGTTTATACTGGTGGCTCTGCTACGGATTCAGGGATAATGGTTCATGAACAAACTCTAACAAATGTCACCCCGGGAGCTTGGAATACTGTTGTTTTATCAACACCTGTCGCTATTCCTACTACTGAAGAGCTGTGGTATTCGTTTTACAGTGAAACTCCTCCAAATGTAAATCAAGCTCATTTATATGACACAGGACCAAGATTAAATGGTTTTGGAAACATGAGAAGAGCTGCCGCTATTGCTTGGGGAGGGCAAACTTCTCAAGATGGTAATTGGTTGATTAGAGGTTTTGCTGTAGAAGCCGGTCCGACGGGTATTTTGACTGGGACAGTGACTTCTGCGGGAAATCCTGTTCCTGATGTTCAAGTATCTATTGTAGGGACAAACCATACCACCATGACAAACGCTCTAGGTCAATATACTATTTCTCCTATTTTCGTAGGCACATATTCTGTGACTGCAACAAAATTTGGCTTTATAACTGGAACAAATACCAACATTTCCATCACTGAAGATAACACGACCACATCAAATTTTACATTAGCTGTTTCGCCGACAGTTACTGTTTCCGGGACTGTCATTGCCTCAGACACTAATGCTGGTCTTGCTGGAGCTACTGTTACTATCTCTGGTCCTGTTATTTATGGTCCTATCACAACTTCAGCTACAGGTGCGTTTTCTATACCTAATGTAGTTGCAAACTATACATATACACTGACTATAAGGGCTGTTGATTATGTTCAATATTTAAACAATAACCTTGTTGTAGGAACAGCTCCATTAGATCTTGGAAACATCATGATTTATGAATTTGCTTATCCTCCAAGAAATCTTGAAGCAGCAATTATGGGGAGTTCTGTTAATTTAACTTGGCAAGCTCCTTATCAGCCAGAAATCATAGATGGTTGGTTGAGCCATGTTCAAAGTAACCCCAACTTTACATCAATAGGAGTAAATGCTTCTGCAACGATGATAAAAGCTCATAGATATACAGAAACTCAACTTCTGAATATGGGTGCAGTAGGTCAGCAAATAACTGAAGTCTCATTTATTCCTAGAAATATAACAGCAATCGCATCAACTACAATACAGATATATTCTGGAGGTTCAGGATTTCCATTGAATCCTGGGACGATGATTCATTCTCAACCAGGACCAACTCCACTGATTGATAATCAATGGAATAATGTAGTTTTATCAACGCCTATTACAATACCACAATCAGGTGAATTGTGGATTGCAGTGCAATATATTGTAACTGCTAGCACTCCAATGGGCTGCGATGCGGGACCACATATAGAAGGATTTGGAAATGTAGTTCATCATCCTAGCTGGGGTTGGACTACACTTTATCAGCAGGGAGCGAATTTCACATACAACTGGTCGCTAAGAGCGAAAGTAGAAAGTTCATCTGGAGATTTTTTCCTCAGACCTATAACTTATGGTTTAGAAGACCAGTTAAATACAGTTTTTTCTTCTGGACCAGACTTTATAGTTTCGAGAGAGTATGAAAATATCGAGCTTCCTATATTTTCAGAAGGGAATAAATCTATGCATACTCTCGAGTTTGATGAGCAAAATGATGAAAACAATATCCGCGATCTTACAGGATACAATATTTACAGATCTTTAGTTGCCGATATTGAGAATCCTGCATTGTGGACATCGATTGCAACAAATTTACCAATAACGACATTATCCTACACAGATCCAACATGGGGAGATTTAACTACAAGTTCTTATGTGTATATAATACAAGCTGTATACACAAACAATAATCTTTCAGCACCAGTATTATCAAATCAGCTCTTGTTTACCCCAGAAGGGCATATTTATGTTGGCAACCCTCAATCAACCACATATACAAACTTAAATTCTGTTTTGAATATGAACTGGCGAAACTCTATCACTCAAAATCTCTATTTAGACCACGAAATTCCTATCGGTGGTATTATCACTCATGTCCAATATCGCTTTAGAGCATTCGGCGACATACTGGATATAAACCGACTCGCTGGTGCTATGTGGATGGCTCAGGTAGATTCAAATAAAACAGAATTCGCAAGTACTTCTGACTGGATTCCTTTAGCTGATCTTAATTTAGTTTGGGAAGGTTTATGGCCACTGGCAAACTTAACTGGTGAAAATGATATTTTAATCGAACTTGACCACCCATTTACCTATACCGGTGGCGGGTTAGTAGTGGGTGTGACTAGAGAATTAGATTTAGGACTGGCAATTTACAATAATCAAAATCAATGGCATGTCACAAACAATTTAGGAAGCAATAGAACCTTGTCAAGAAATCATGATTCTATCAATTTAAATTTTGGTGATCCCGGCACTGGAACGCGTTCTGCAAATGTCCCGAACACATTGTTTATCTTCAACACAGCTGGATTAGGTCATCTTTCAGGGACAATCACTTCAGATGGCAATCCCGTTCCTGATGTTCAAATTACCTTAAATGGAACCAATCGAACCGTTTACAGCAATGCAGAGGGGCAATTTTTGTTGCAATATATTCCTCAAGGTAGTAACAATATAACCGCAACAAAGATAGGTTATCTGGACTATATTAGCCCAAATATCAATATCATAGAGAATCAGACTGTAAATCATAATATCCCATTAATTCTTTCTCCTACAGTAACAGTTTCTGGGGTTATTATTGCTTCTGACACCGATTTACCTTTAGAAGGAGCTAATGTGGTTTTAGGTGGCTATGCTCCTTTTGAACCGGTAACAAGTAACGCCCAAGGACAGTTTTCTATATCCGGAGTATTTATTAATCGTTCTTATTCTCTTACTATCAATGCTGTAGGTTTCGACCAAACCGTTCACAATATAGAAGTGGGTGATGTTAATTTACAGTTAGGTAATGTGCTCATCAACGAAATTGCTTTCCCACCAAGAAATGTTACTTATAGAAGGACAGGTCCTACTATTCAAATATTTTGGGAACCTCCCAATCCTTCACAGATGATGCTTGCTGACGATCGCGCTTTAGAAAGTTATTCTATTTATAGAGCAATAGATGGATTACATACAGATCCAGAAAATTGGACTACAATTGCTACCAATATTTCTTTGCTTACATATCACGACCCAACATGGGCAGATTTAGAAGCCGATACTATATACAGATACATGATTACTGCTGTTTATACTCATAACAATGAATCACAAGCAGCTATATCAGACCAAATTTTATTTCTACCTTCTGGATATGTTTATATCGGTAATCCCACATCAACTACATATACTGGGCTAAACATTCTCCAAAATTTCAATCAGAGAAATACTCTCTCCCAAAATATTTATCATGAAAATCTGATTGCTACTAGTGGGCAGATTAAATTTGTTCAATATAGATTTAGAACGCCTACTACAGGAAATCTAATCGAAAACCCATTGCAAATCCAGCTATATATGGCAGTCATACCTGCTGATAAAATGAGTTTTGACTCATCGACAGATTGGATACCCGGTGATCAATTTACTATGGTCTTTGATGGTTTTATACCCGTCAATAATCTTGTTGGTGACAATGATATCCTCATCGAACTTGACACACCTTTTGTTTACACAGAAGGTAATCTCGTGATAGGTTCGACTAGAACTTTTATCGAAAATGAAACTCAATACGCTTCTGGACACGCATGGCATAATACATTGATTGGAAACTCAAACAGAACTCTTTCCAGAAACCATCTCACTCAGCAGTTAGTTATGGGTGATTTAACTGCTGGAACAAGGTCGTCAAATCTTCCGAACACTACATTGATTTTCAGCACCGAAAATATGGGGCATTTAGCTGGCAAAATTACTGATGCTTCTACTAATGCACCTATCGAAGGTGTTGAAATTTCTTTACTTGGAACAACTCGCTCTACTTTCAGCAATGAAGATGGAGATTATCAACTTAGTTATATCAATGCAGGAACTATTGGTATTACAGCATTTATTCCTGGCTATGGTACTTATACAAACGATAATATCTACATCCATGACGGAGAAACTACTACTCTTAATATCTCCTTGACTATGGGTGCAACTATTGAGGTCACTGGCACCGTCATTTCCTCAAATACAAATCTTCCCGTAGTAGGTGCAGAAATCCATTTATCAGGTTATACCCATATTGGACCAATAACAACTAATTCATTAGGAGTCTTCGTATTTTCAAATGTTTTTTCAAATCAAGACTATACTGTTCACTTGAATAATTTAGGATATCAGGAATCAACATATCCAATAGCAACATTAGAAACAAACATTGACCTTGGAAATTTGATGATATGGGAGCTGACCTACCCTCCGACACAAGTGGTTGGGGAAATAGTTGGAGATAGTGTTCATTTAATTTGGCTTCCTCCTTCAATACCAACCCAAAGAGTATGGTTAAATAATGTCTCCGATAATGTAGAAGAACAACTTGATTTGTCATATTTTAGGTTTAATAGACAGCCAGATAGGAGTTTAACACCCATAGATATAGTTGAAGATGAGATATATGATTATGTCCGTGTTGGTCAAGAAAACAATAGACAAAGTCGTATTTTTGAAGGCACTTATAATGTATATAGATCTTTTAGAGCCGACATTGATGATCCAGCTCTGTGGACTACACTCGCTACTAACTATTTACCACAGGACCCAGAGGCGCCACTTTTTATTGACCCAGCTTGGGGATCTTTTGAAGATTGGACATCTATTTTTTATATTGTTCAAACTGTCTTTACAAACAACAATTTCTCTGAGGATGCTCTTTCAAATCGTCTCGATAAATACCCAGAAAATATGGTTTATATAGGCGATCCAACTAGTACAACAAGAGTTAATGACAGGCCTATTCCGACATCATGGGAAACTGGTGTAACACAAGTAATTTTTCTTGATGAAGAAATCACTATGGGTGGGTTTATCACGGGTATCATATTAAATCACAATAGAGTTAATGCACTCACTCCTCCTAATGCTATTTATCATCTTTGGCTTGCTCAAGTTGATAAAAACTCTTTTGACTCTGGCACTGATTGGGTTCCTTATAATGAATTTACTAAAGTATTTGAAGGGACTATACCAGAATTTGCTACAGAACCCGGCATAAACGATATACCAATTCATTTTAATATGCCCGATTCTTTTTTATATACTGGTGGAAATCTAGTTTTGATGGGACATAAAACACACATATCACCTTTCGTCAGTGGTAACAATTTTCTTCATACAGCAACTCCCGGCTCAAATAGGACGCTTGGAGTAGTCTCTTTGTCTGAAAACCTAAACCCTCCTTTTATCACTTACCCAAATGGAACAGCAGTTGCAAATCATGCAAATATTGCCTTTTTCTTTGATACAGGAAATATGGGGCATGTCGAAGGGATTGTTACTGGAGGAATTCCTCCAATCCCACTCGAAGGGGTCGAAATAACTATCAATGACAGCAATAGAACAGTTTTTACTGATGTTGATGGTGCATATTCCATTAATTATATTTTTGCGGGAAACATTAGCTTTACTGCAACCAGACACGGATTTTTGGATATGCAAGTTCCCAATATTCTGATTGAAGATGGTGTCACAACCATTCGTGATTTCGAAATGACGCCTAAACCAAGTGTCACTATAAATGGTATCATAAAAGGTTCCGATACTTTGACTGGTCTTGCAGGTGCTAATATCACTCTCGAAGGGTATGATAATTTTTCTATAGAAACAGATGCCAATGGTTTATTTAGTTTACCTGCTGTTTTCTCTGGTTTTACTTACAAGCTTGTCATTCGAAGAGAAGGATATGTTACTTATGTTGATAATGATTTTATTGTCGGTTCCTCGGATTTAGACATTGAAATCACCCTTTCAGAAATACCTTTCCCTGCGGTAAATGCTCACGCTGAAATCGTTGGAACTTCCGCTCTAGTGACCTGGGATGAGCCAGATGGGTCAGGTTTTGGTCAAGATATATGGATAACTCACGCCCAAAGTGAAACATACCAAGATGCACTCGGTATTTCTGGTGGCCTTGCACATGTTTTTATCCCCGTGCATAGATTTACCCAAGAACAGCTACAAACTTTAGGAGTCGTTGGTGGTAATATCACAAGAGTAGCTTTCCATACAAATGACGCGAATGGGGTTTTTGATATTCATATTTATGCTGGTGGTTCAGCTAATCCATATAATCCCGGTCAGTTGATACATACTCAAAGAGTAGTTCCCTTAGCAACTACTTTCAATTATTTTGATTTAGATACTCCTGTTCCTGTGCCAGAAACAGGCGAATTGTGGATTGGCTATAGAGCTGCTGTTTCACAGGGACATAGTTGCAGTGTTGAAGCAGGTCCCGTTATGGATGGCTTTGGTAACCTATACCAAAATAATGCTGGAAATTGGGTGACTTTAAATGCATTGGGTGTTCAATTTGGTTTTATGATCAAAGCCTTTGTAGAAGATGCTCCGGGACCTATTATATCGTCAATTCTTAGACCTGAAAATTCTGTTCTCAATGCCATTTCTAACCTGGAACCTACAAATAGAAACTCTACCAGTATAAATCTAGAAACTTTTGCTGGAAATTCAAATCTTTCGAGCATGGTCAACTCTCAATCATTTATTTTGGGAAATAATACAACTCGTCCTGAAAATACCCGTTCAAGTAGAATTATGTCCGAGAGAGCTCTTCGTAACAATCGTGCATTAGAGGGTTACAATCTCTATTTAGCTCCACTATTTACTTTAGAAGATGAAGAAACTTGGATGGTAATAGAAAATGGCATCACAGAAACAGAATTTATTGATGAAAACTGGATTAATGTTAACACTGGTGCATACAGATATGCTGTTAAAGCAGTTTATACAAACGGTGTGCAGTCTATGCCTACTTTCACGAATATAGTTTCGGTTAACATGACTTCAAAACTTCAGTTAGAGTTATATGCTTCCGGTGGTGCTTCTGTTGAAGGCGCTCTTGTCAGGCTGGTAAACAATCTCGGAACAGAGTATAACGATCAGATATATGAGCAAATTGCCGCTGGAACTGTTGTTCTTTTCCCTGAAATATGGCATGGCACTTACACATTGACAGTAACCTTAGCTCCATACCTCACCTATTCCAACTCTGCCTTTACCATCATGTCAGACATTGAATATGGAGTTTATTTGCATGACGGCTCAGGTGACGATGATGACCTTATTTTCCCTGTCCGATATCCTGAAGCAAATCTCATCAACAATGACAGAGATGTTTTTTTGACTTGGCAAGCACCTATATTGGGTAATCCTAAAGGATACACTATTTTAAGAAACAGTGAACAAATACCAGAAATCACAACTGAAAGATATTTTACTGATACAAATGTGATTCCCGGTCTTTATACTTACTCTGTCATAGCTGTCTTTGAAACTGATAATGCTCCAGCGGTTTCTGCATCTCCAATAATAGTTCCTGCTCTTCCACCCAGAAATTTGGAAGCAACTCTCGTTAATGAAACAGATGTGTTTTTAACATGGGAAGCTGCCCTTGCCAATCCTACAGGATATAAAGTTTTCCGTGAAGATGACCCAGAAAATCCATTAGAGATTGGTATAACCACCTTGAGTTTTACTGATATTGAACCTCCATCTGGTGACAGAATTTATTATGTTGTAGCGACATATACACCTACTTTAGACTCTCAGAGAATCTTTGTTGAAATATATGTGCCGCCTTCAAGTGATGATGACCTGACAATAACCATTCTCGCTACTGAGCTTACTGGAAATTTCCCGAATCCATTCAACCCTTCTACTACAATTCAGTTCGACATCAAAGAAGAAGGTTTAGTCAGAATCGATATATTTAATATCAGAGGTCAGAGAATTAATACTCTCGTGAATGATTACATGACAACTGGTAGATACAAATTCGACTGGTATGGAGTTGATGACAACGGTAGAGATGTAGCGAGCGGTGTTTATTTCTATCGCATGCAAGCTGAAGGTTTTACCGATGTGAAAAGAATGTTGCTGATGAAATAAAAATTGGTAAGAACCTCTATTTCCCCCTTCCCACTCAGTAAATCTGTGGGGGGGGGGGGACAATGCTAACAACTTAGCATGAATTTGCTCCGTAGTGCCACCACGAAGCGAAGCGGAGTAGCCTGTCATCTCCGATTGGCTTTTTCCGTAGTGCCAATCTCCGATTGGCTTTTTACGATGGTTTATGGCAATCGGAGATTGCTGATACGAACAAGTGTAGGGAACGGATGTATCCGTTCCGCCTTTTGTTCCTCCCCTCACACACCGCTCGAGGTGTGTGAGGGGAGAAAGTTGACACTTACGGGGCAACCCTTGCGGTTGCCCGCTATTGAATTAATTCCCTACCCATAGGGAACACATGTATGCGTTCCGCCCCGTAGGGAACACATGTATGCGTTCCGCCCCGTAGGGAACAGGTGATTTTTTTTCATAAAATAGCTTTGAATTAATTGTAATAAAAACTAATAAAAAATGTAACTTTATTTCAAAAAAAAGTTATAGAATTTAGGAAAGAATATAATCAGAAAATAGGAGAAATAATATGAATTTAGGCAATCCAGTAGCGTTATATGCTTTGTTGTTAGTGCCTGTCTTTGTTCTTTTGTTATTTATATTTAAAAATAAAAGAAAAAGGCAATTATTGAAATTTTGTGATGAGAAATTATTAAATTTTCATAACAAAAATTTTTCAAGTTTTTATTTCAATCTTAGGACTTTTTTATTAGTTATGGTTTATACTTTATTAGTTATTGCCCTAGCTAGACCACAATGGGATAGAGAAGTTCGAATGGTTGACAGTTGGGGACAAGATTTAGTATTTTTAATTGATGTCTCCAAAAGTATGGATGCTCAAGATATAAGACCTTCGAGACTAGAAAGAGCAAAAACACATATAAATCTCTTTCTTGACGAACTTAGAGGTGACAGGGTGGCTATAGTCGCTTTTGCAGGTGATGCCTTAATTATATGTCCATTAACTACTGATTATGCAGCTTTGAAATTGATAGTTTCAAGTCTTTCTACTGAAACTATCACAGATTTTGGAACAAACATCGGAGCTGGATTAAGAAAAGCCGCAGAAGTTTTTGACCAAGAAGCAAATGCCAAAACCATTATACTTTTAAGTGATGGTGAAGACTTAGAAGAAGATGGTTTTCAAATTGCAAGACTATTATCTACAGAAGGCGTAGTCGTTTATACGATAGGGATAGGAACTCCAGAAGGCTCACCGATACAATTTACTAATGAGCGTGGTCAAATTGAATATGCGAGAGATGACCAAGGCAATGTCGTCATCACAAGGCTTGATGTTTTGGGGCTACATAGAATTGCAGAATCAACCGGAGGTCAGTTTTTTATGATCACACCCCAATATTCAGAGATATTTGAGGTTTTAAGACAAATCCAGCATAATGAACGAACAATGATAACTACTAGACAGTTTTTTAGGTATAAAGAGCAATATCATTATTTCTTGATACTAGGTTTGATATTTCTCGTTCTGGAAGGTTTTATAAATTATAGATTTAAGGAGAGAACAAATGTTTAAAAATCTTACTGTAACATCATTGGCACTTAAAATAACATTGGTATTAATGTTTTTATTTATATCAATCAATCTAAATGCTCAAATGAACTACCGAAGGTCTTTTAGAGACTGGCTTGGTAGGAGAGAATGGAATAACAACAATTTTGAAGAAGCTGAAAGACATTTTAGAGAAAATGCTATTGAAAATCCTAATATTGGTGAATTTCATTTTAATAGAGGAACAGCCCTTTATAAACAAGATTATTTTGAAGAAGCTCAAAGGGAATTTCAAATAGCTTTAAATGACAGAAATTTTGAAGATAGAGACCAAATATTTCACAACATGGGAAATATAGCTTTTAATACGGGTGATTATGAACAAGCATTAGAGCTTTTCAGAAGGTCTTTGATAGAAAACCCCGATAACATTGATTCAAGGGTGAATTTTGAACTGACAAGACAAATAATTCAACAACAAGAACAAGAATCGGACGGTGGGGGTGATAGCGATGAAAATGAAGAACAAGAGCAACAAGAACAACAACAACAACAAAATCAACAAGAAGATCAAGACAGAAACGAATCTGAAAGGATTTTACAAGCTATTGAGCAAATGCAAGAACAAGAAAGAGATAGAGAACAACAAGCTCCAGGCCAAAGAAGAGGTAGATTCTGGTAATAATAAAGCGCATTATCAGAAAAAATATATCTTTTTAAAGGCTATAGGAAATAAATTAATTCATTTGAAATGATTATGATTGAACACATAGAAAATTTTAAAACTTATCTTGAAAGTCGTAGTCTATCAATTAATACTGTAGATGCATATCATTCAGACCTAAAGCAATTTTATCAGTTCTGTCTGGAGCAATTTGTTGGTGAAGAAATTCATTTCTCAGAAATTAGTAGTGATTTAGTCAGATTTTATTTAGTTAAACTATTTAAAGAAAATATCAGCAGTAGATCAATATCAAGAAAACTCTCGTCATTGAGAATGTTTTTTAAATACCTTATATTATTTGATATTGTTACTACAAATCCTATGAAATCATTAAAAAATCCTAAATATTCAAAAAAATTACCATTGTTTTTTTCTCAATCAGAAATCATGAATCTTTGTGATTTACCTGATGTTGAAACAATTTCAGGTATCAGAGATAAAGCGATGTTTGAGTTGTTTTATTCATCAGGTTTGAGGATCTCGGAATTAGTAGATCTGAAAATTCAAGACATAGATTTTACAAAAAAAGTTATAACCATTTTGGGCAAAGGTCGAAAAAAACGAGTTGTTCCTTTAACAGAGATAGCTTTAGAATATTTGTTAAAATATAATAAAGTCAGGGATTATAACATAGATTACTTTTTTCAAACAAAGAAAAAAAAATCTTTTACGAGAGGCAAAATTTATTATATTGTAAAAAAATATATTAATCAACTGTCCTTGCGAGCTGGTTATTCACCTCATACTATAAGACACTCTTTTGCTTCACATTTATTAAACAACGGAGCAGATCTATTTGCCATAAAAGAAATGATGGGACATTCATCTTTGGCTACTACAGAGGTCTATACTCACATTAGTCCAGATGTTTTGAGGTCAGAGTATTTAAAAGGACATCCTCGATCAGAGAAAAAATTTGATAAGTGAGAGTATATTCTTCACTTTTTTCTGAATGAAAAAAATAATTAAATTTCACAAAGTAACATCTTAAAAGACTAAATGAACAATATAATGAAAAAAAAGCTCCCATTGAATCATATAAATCAGCATCAACAGAGGATTTTCCTAATATCAAGTTGCAAGTAAAAATAATTGATATGTATTTTTTACAAAAATCGTAAAAAATACCATTTTTTGCATTTATGTAACGATTTTCATGCCATCAAAAGTGGGAAAAATGAACATATTAAAAAAAAAAATGAAGTTATAACATATTATATTATCAATATGTTACAAATTTATAAAAAAAAAATATATATTTTTTTTTTAAAATGTGTTGACAAAAAACCTATAGTGGTATTTTTTGTCCGAACCTGCAAATTATAGCAGTCGATCTTAATAAAGAAATTATATTAGTGGAGTGACTCAGAGCGAAGAGTAGCGACAGCTTTTGGCTGTTGCGATAGATTAAAAAAAGTTTTAAGTGATAACGGAGAGTTTGATCCTGGCTCAGGACGAACGCTGGCGGCATGGATTAGGCATGCAAGTCGTACGCGAATTTATTTTGAAAAAGTGCTTCGGTGCGATGGAAGAATATATTTGAGTGGCGAACGGGAGAGTAACGCGTGGGTAATTTGCCTCTAAGCGGGGGACAACACAGGGAAACCTGTGCTAATACCGCATGTGCCGAGTAATCGGTAAAGGTGGCCTCTATTTATAAGCTGCCGCTTAGAGATAAGCCTGCGTACTATTAGTTTGTTGGTAAGGTAACGGCTTACCAAGGCTATGATAGTTAGGCGGCCTTAACGGGTGACCGCCCTCACTGGGATTGAGATACGGCCCAGACTCCTACGGGAGGCAGCAGTCGAGAATAGTCTACAATGGACGAAAGTCTGATAGTGCAATGCCGCGTGGATGAAGAAGCATTTCGGTGTGTAAAATCCTTTT
>Ga0099364_10000703_pt1 | contig 56772 bp, 43 predicted proteins | sample TergutTh196P3_FD_73070 | JGI IMG/M metagenome (GOLD analysis project Ga0099364, IMG submission 73070) | Microcerotermes parvus P3 segment gut microbial communities from Pointe-Noire, Republic of the Congo - Th196 P3 | ecosystem: Host-associated > Arthropoda: Insects > Digestive system > Gut ... | reverse complement strand
TTCACGAGGGCGTCCAGCAGCTCCGCGACGCCTATGTCCAGCGCGGCGGCGGCGTGCAGCAGCGGGAAGGCCGCGCAAACCGCAGACAGCCCCGCCACCGACGCGGCAAGCCGCCCCGCGCCGGGCGCCTCACCGCTGGCCAGATACTCCTCGGCAAGCGCGCCGTCCCGCTCGCACAGCGCGAGGACATCGTCGTCCGAGAAGGCGGGCGGCCCCACCGCGCAAGCGCGGCTGCCCGGCGCATCCGCCGTGTTGACGGCGTATATGCCCGCACCGAACTCGTCGGTTAGCGCGCGCCGCACCGCATCCGGATCGCAGCCCATCCGGTCAATTTTATTTATAAAAATTATCGTGGGGATGCCCAGCTCCCGCAGCGCGCGCCAAAAAATCTCCGTCTGCGACTGCACGCCCTCCGCTGCGGAAACAACTAGGACCGCCGCGTCGAGCGCGGACAGCGCGCGCTCCGCCTCGCCCGTAAAGTCAATGTGGCCCGGTGTGTCGATGATGTTGATCCTGACGCCGCCGTGCTCCAGGCTCACGGACGAGGCGCGGACGGAGATGCCGCGCTCCCTTTCGATGGCGAGCCGGTCGGACTGCGTGTTCCCTTTCTCAATGGAGCCGGGCGCGCGCAGAGCGCCGCTCCTGTACAGCAAATGCTCGACAAGCGTGGTCTTGCCCGCGTCGACATGCGCAAGCACCCCAAGGTTTAAATATCTCATATAATTATATTAACACAATACAATATTTTATTGAGGGGCATATAAACTATAGATATATAATAAGTCAGATTTATACGATATGGTCATATGCCATTCAGGCGCCATGCGGCATGAGTAAAATATTAGAGTAAAATTGCATGATAGATGGCGGGCCTGCTTTGTGCTATACTGACTTTGTGCTATACTGGCTTTGGGCTATAATGGCTCTGTACCGCAGCACGCAGTAGTTTTGCATCAGCGCGAGGAGCGCGTCTCGAAAGATGAGGATAATTATTCAGGACCCGGCCCCAGGGGACGAGGACACCGTTACCATAAGCGTCAAAAATATGACCGAAAATGTCATGAGGGCGATCAACCTGCTAAAAAGCCCGGAAAACTTGACGGTCTACATTGACGATGAGTCCTATATGCTCCCGGTGGGCAGTGTGTTCTACGCAGAAAGCGTGGACCTCAAGACGTTCGTGTATGCGGAGAAGTCGGTCTATAGGAGCAGGCTTAAGCTTTACGAGATCGAGGAGCTGCTGAGCAAGGACGACTTCTTGCGGATCAGCAGGCAAGCCATCGCCAACGTGAGGAAAATCATCAGCGTCTCGCCCGCCGGGAGCAGTCGGTTCCTGGCGACCCTGTCAAACGGGGAAAAGGTGATTATATCGCGGCAGTACGTGCCCGCGCTGAAAGAGAGGTTCGGCCTATGAAGCTGAAGAACGCCATAAAATTTATGGCCCTGCTTTTTTGCATACTCACCACGGCCCAGGTCCTGTTTGTCGGCGCGATTAATATGTATATGGATAATAGCATGACGATGACCATGCAGGATTTGCTGAGGTTCCCGCTCATATCGTTTGCAGCCGTCCTGCCTACGCTGATATTTGTACGGAACAAGGCCAAAAACCGTTCCAGCCGGATAGAGACGTTTTTATTCCCTATTTTGCATTTTACCCTCACGGCAGGCATCGTGTTCGGGCTGCTTATCTATTTCGGATGGATGGACGCGTCAAACGCGATTATCATGGTTGCGTTTTTCCTGGCCATCTACGTCCCGGCGTACGCGATACAGGAAATACGGGACAGAAAGCTCGCAAAACGGCTCAACGAGAAGATAGACGCATTTCACAATAGCGAAAACGCAACTCGCGCCGACGAGCCTTGATTAAATGGCCGCCTCCCGGCACAATGAGATGGGAGGTGGTTATCTTTGATTATCCAAGTAGAAAACCTATACAAAACATATGGCGATGTGAAGGCCGTGAACGGCATCAGCTTCCAAGTCGGCGAGGGGGACCTTTTCTCTTTCCTCGGGACTAACGGCGCGGGCAAGACCACGACCATCGGCATCCTGACGACGCTGCTCGCCAAAACGTCCGGCGCCGCGCTCATCGGCGGCCTGGATGTCAGCCGCAACGCCGATAAAGTGCGTGGGCTCATTGGCGTGGTTTTCCAGGACAGCGTGCTGGACCCGCTCCTGACCGTGCGTGAGAACCTCGCCGTGCGCGGCAGCCTGTACGGGCTGCGCGGCGCAAGGCTCAAAGGCGCCGTCGATGGCGCTATTGAGACAACCGGCATATTGGAGTACGCGGCGCGGCGCTACGGGAAGCTGTCCGGCGGCCAGCGGCGCCGAGCCGACATAGCCAGGGCGCTGCTCCACACGCCAAAGCTTTTGTTCCTCGACGAGCCGACGACCGGGCTGGACCCAAAGAACCGGCGCGACATCTGGCGGTTGATACGCGACCTGCAGCAAAGCAGTGGCATGACGGTGTTTTTGACCACCCATTATATGGAGGAGGCCGCGGAAAGCGACGACATCGTGGTCATCCATAAAGGCGAAATCAAGGCGCATGGCTCGCCGCTGGAACTCAAAACGCGCTATTGCTCGGACATGCTTAAAATCACGACAAAGGGTGGGCAGTACGTCGAGCACAGCCTGAAAAGCACCGTAGACGCGCTGCCGATTATCGAGCGGCACAGGGGCGACATCGCCAATGTCGAGATAATCAACGGGACGCTGGACGATGTGTTCCTCAATTTGACGGAGGGGTTTACGGAGGTGTTTGAAGATGTTGGTTGAACGGGGTTTGAAGATGCTGGTTGAACGGAGGGGTTTGAAGATGCTGGTTGAACGGAGGGGTTTGTGATGCTGGTTAAAAGGAATATATTGCTGTTCTACCGCGATAGGGCGAACGTATTCTTTTCGCTGCTTGCGGTCATCATAATAATCGGGTTGTATGTGCTGTTCCTCGGCGACGTGGCGGAGCAGGCTTTGCGACAGCAGCTCGGGTTCGATTCGGACAAAATCGGCGTGGTCATGGCGGGCATGACCATGGCCGGGATGGTGGCGGTGACGAGCGTCACCAGCAGCCTGGGCGCGGTCGGGATAGGGATTTCCGACAAGGAACGGGCTGCGAAGGACTTTTATACAAGCCCGGCGCCGCGCGGGAAAATCACGCTTGCCTATGTGTTCGGCTCCGCTGCGGTCGGCTTCATCATGACTCTGGCGGCCCTTGTTATCGTATTGGCGTACATTGCGCTCAGCGGTGGGGCGATGCCGGGCGCGGCGGGCTTCGCGCGGATGTTTCTGGCGTCGGTGCTGAGCGTCCTGTGCGGGAACGCCATTGTTTTCTTCGTCTCCACGTTTGTGAACAGCCAGAACGCCTTTGCCTCGCTGAGCACCGTCGTGGGCACGCTGATTGGTTTTTTGATGGGGATATACATACCGATTGGGCAGCTCCCGGAGGCCGTGGGGTGGGTGATAAAGTGCTTCCCCATGTCCCACGCGGCGAGCATGTTCAAGCAGGCGCTCTCCGACGGGGAGCTGGCGGCTCTGTTCCGCAACGCCCCGCCGGAGTCCCTGGAAGCTTTCCGCGAGACGTTCGGCGTGGTGTTCCGGTACGGGGATTTCGTCAGCGGCTTTTGGTTCTCGGCGCTGGTGCTGGCGGCGACCACCGTGTTGTTTTACGCGGCGAGCCTGATTGCGGCGAAGGCGCGGCGGCTGTGAGCATTATGCCCCCTTGTTATGTGCGTTGAAAAGAGATAATATCATCATAGCGCACCATCGCGCGGGGCAAAAACAAGCGGCAAAGGGGCAATAATGGCGCAGAAACGATTTGCATGGTTCAACAGGGATCCGGCTTTTTATAAAAAACTGGCGCTCATCGCCCTGCCGCTGGCGGGGCAGAGCGTGATATCGTTCGGGGTCGGGCTGTCCGACAACCTCATGGTCTCGCACCTGGGCGAGAGTTCCATCGGCGGTATATTTGTAGCTAACCAGATACAGGGCATCTTGCACATGCTCTTGATGGGGCTGGCCGCCGCGCTCGTCATACTCGCGGCGCAGTACTATGGCAAAGGCGACATACGCTCCGTAAAGATAATCATATCGTTTTCCCTGTATATCGCGACCGGGGTGGGGCTGGCCCTGTTATTGGTGATGACTTTTTTCGGGCGGCCCGTCCTCGGGCTGCTGAGCACCGCAGACTCCGTGGTCTCCGAGGGTATCACTTATATGGCCTGGCTCCGCTGGTCATTTATCTTCTTTGCCCTCACCAATGTCCTCATCGCCGCGATGCGCTGCGCGGGCATGGTCAACATCGGCATCGTGTCCGCCGTCACCGTGTTCATCACGAACCTGGTGTTCAACTACGTTTTCATTTTCGGCAAGCTCGGCGCGCCGGAGATGGGGGTCGCCGGGGCGGCGCTGGCGACGCTGATTTCGCGGGTCATCGAATTCGCCGTGGTCGCGTTCTACGTACTGCGCCGCGATACCAAGATTCGCTATCGGCTGAAGGATTTGACGCTGCGCAACAAGGCGCTGTCGCTCGACTATATACGCTACGGGCTGCCTGTGATATTCGGCGACATTTTCTGGGGCCTCGGCAACACCGCGAAAGCGGCGATCATCGGGCGGCTCGGCGAGTCCGTCATAGCGGCCAACTCGCTTGTTGGCAACTTGAGCCAGCTTTTCTTCATATTCATATACGGCATCGCGAGCGCCGGTTCGCTGACGGTCGGGCAGGCCATAGGGAAGAACGAGTACGATACGGCGAAGAACTACACCAAGACCTTGCAAATAGTGTACCCCGCAGTGGGCCTTGTCTCCGCCACGATAATGTTTTCGGCGCGCGGGGCGGTGCTGTCGCTGCCCGCGTTTCGGGCGCTGGAGCCGCAGACCATGCGATATTGCATGGAGTTTTTGACGATTTTATGCGCGACTATGGTCGGTACGTCCTACCAGATGGCGACGCTCCAGATTGTGCGGGCGGGCGGGGCGACACATTTTGTGTTCGTGAACGACCTTATATTCGTTTGGCTGGTGATGATCCCGATGGCGCTCGTCGCGCTGCTTGTGTTCGACGCGCCGCCATGGGTGATTTTCTTTTCCATACACTGCGACCAGATTCTAAAATGCGGCGTCGCCGTGGTCAAGGTGAACCGCTACCGCTGGATGAAAAACCTGACACGTTGACAGTCATGCCTGCATGCACGAACGCATATAAGCCAGGGCGCGCGGCGCCTGTGCTACGTCTTTTATGCCGTGCAGGATCATGTCGCCGGCGTAGCCGCGCTCGCGGAGGAGCCGCAAAAACAATGGGAAGTTTACCATGCCCTCGCCCGCCGCGCAAAAGTTGAGTTCGCCCGCGTCCGATTCCTTTATATCCTTGCCGTGCGCCAGCACCACCCTTTCGCCCAGCAGATCGAACGCCCTCTCGGTGCGCGCGTCCATGAGCGCGCGCCGGGCTTCGCCGGGGCGGAACAGGTTCGCACAGTCCATTATGATGCCCACGCGGGCGGCGCCGTTGAGGGGGCCGATCTCGTCCAGCGCGCGCCGCGCCTTTTCCGGCGTGTCGATAATATTGGACGCCTCCGTTTCGATGGCGAGCGTCAGACCGCGCCGCTCGGCGATCTCCACGAGCCGGAGCATGGTGTCCATCATGTCGGCCCAAGCCGAAGGCTCGCCGTTTTCAGGGTGGGGGGCCCAAAGCCGGGACGTGTTGCGCGTGCCGGTGCAAAGGGTGATCAGTGCGCAGCCCATCTCGCCCGCCGCTTCCGCGAGCGCGTCGAACCTGCGTACGCCTTCGCTGCGGATGCGTGGGTCGGGGTAGGCCATATTGAAGGTACCGTTGATGGCAACGATGTCCAGCCCGAAACTGCCCGCCGAACGTGCGGCCAGAATCGTTTTTTTGCTTACGCGCTCCGGGATTTCAAAAACACCGTCTTTATCGAAGCCGGATTCCGCAAGATATGACAGCCCCAATTGGATGACGCAGCACCCATGGCCATAGTCGTTTATTTGGCGGAACAGCTTCTCAGCCGGCATTTGGGTAAAGTCTGTCGTAGATATGCCCAGTCTCATATGCGCCCCTTTTCATTTTGCTAATAATGTAATGTTACCAGGTTACCATAATAAAATAAAGATATCGACAATTGCCATGCGCCTTTATGTTTGTTAGTATGGTGATGGTTCAATAAAGCTATTTTCAGGAGGGCGAGTATGAAAATTATCGATACCCCGCTGCCGGGCGGCGGCATAGGGTGGAGCGCAATGGACAACAGGGAAATCGAGGCGGTCGCCAATGTGCTCAACCACCCCGGGCGGTTGTTTCGGTACCCGGGCGAGGGCTGGCAGAGCCAGTGCCAGTTGTTTGAACAGGAGGTGTGCCAAAAACTCGGCGCCAAGCACGCGCTGATGGTCGCCTCCGGCACATGCGCGCTCACGCTGTGCCTGTCTGCATACGGCATCGGCCCCGGCGACGAGGTGATTGTCCCGGCGTATACATACATTTCGACGGCATCTGCCGTGACGAACGCGGGCGCGGTGCCCGTCATCGCGGACATAGACGATTCGCTCGGCCTCGACCCGGCGGACGTGGAGCGCAAAATCACGGAATACACGAAAGCGGTCATCGCAGTGCACATGCAGGGCGTGCCGGGGCGCGTCGGCGCTTTGCGCGAGATATGCAAAAAGCGGGGCATCAGATTAATAGAGGACGCTTGCCAGGCCATTGGTTCCAAATACCGGGGCGAGTATACGGGGATGGGCTCGGACGCGTTCGCCTGGAGCCTGAATTTCTATAAGGTGATAACATGCGGCGAGGGCGGCGTGTTCTTCACGAACGACGACGACGCTTTCATACGCGGCGTGTACGCGCACGACCCTGGTTCGCCCATGTGGAAGACCGGGCTTTCGCGGGGGGCGAAACTAGCGCCATACACGCAGATGGGCATGCGCGGAAACGAGGTCTGCGCGGCGATTGCGCGGGTACAGTTCGACAAACTCGACGCCATTCTGGGCAAGACGCGCCCGTTGAAGAAGCACCTGCTTTCGTGCCTGGACGCGCCGAAGAACTACGCGTTGCAGCACGTCGACGACCCCGAGGGCGACTGCGGCATATCGGTCACGTTGATTGGCCGAGACAAGGAAAGCACCGCAGGCATGGTTAAGCTTATGGCGGAGCAGGGGCTGGCCATTGGCTCGCTGTATAACGAAGGCTTCCCCGACAGACACGTATACACATATTGGGAAGCCATCCTGCAAAAGCACAGCCCGACCCCAGCCGGTTACCCCTGGAACGACCCGAACTACCATGGCGGCGTGGAATACAGCCCGGACATGTGCCAAAACACGTTGGACATCCTCGCCCGCTCCATGCGTTTTTCCTTCAACTTGAACCTGCAGCCGGAACATGTGGAAAAAGTTGCGAAAGTCATCAACTACGCGGACAGTAATCTATAAATACAGAGTTCGCCTGCGGTTCGCCCGCGCCCACAACAAATACTGAATGGATATATAATATGGAATTTTTGGATTGCAATCTAGTATATGGGCCAGACACGATGAAGGGCCAGCTCCCCGGCTGCCCGGACATCGGGGCCTTGCGTGCCGAGCTCGACCGCGCGGGCGTCGCCGGCGGGCTGGTATACTACGCCATGGAGGAGCCCATTTTAGGCAATGAAATTATAGCGCGCGACGTGGCAAACGTGCGCGGCGCGCGCGGTATGGGCGGTATACGCGGTGAGCGCGACGCGCGCGGCGCTCCCGAGTTGTACGGATGCTGGTCGCTGTTGCCGTCCAGCACGGGGGAGATAACGCCGCCTGGCGAGCTGCCGAAGGCGATGAAAAAAAGCAACATCGCTGCACTGGCGCTGAACCCGCAGGCCAACCGCTACATGCCCAGGGCTTCGGTAATAGGCGACTACCTGGAAATGGCGCAGGAGCGCTCCATCCCCGTGCTGCTGAACACGGGCAGGGGGCTGACACTGGAGCAAGCCGAGGCGCTGATGAGCGAGTTCCGTAACCTCACGGCTATATTGACATACGCGAACTGCTGGCCGAGCGACCGCCAGTTCCGCCCGTTCCTGGATTCCTATCCCAACCTGTATCTGGACATGTCGTACATCCAGACGGCGTCGTGGCTGCCCGACATTACGCAAAGGTACGGCGCGGGGCGCGTCCTGTTCGGCAGCGCGTTCCCGGAGTGCTATATAGGCGCCCATATGATGGTCGTCCGGCACGCGGAACTGAGTGACGACGACAAGGCGCTGATTGCGGGCGGCAACCTGAAAAAGCTGCTTAAGGGGGCGCGCATATGAGCAACGAGGGGACTGTCGCAACGCGCGCATATAGGCAGCGCAAAAAGAAAGGGGCGCGCATATGATTAATAGAGATTCCGGCCTCGCCCGCGAGTTTTGGGAGAGCAGGGCGCCGGGCGATTGCTATATCCTGGACTTCCACGCGCATATGCACAACCTCGCCTCCATGTACCTGCCCGCGTTCAGCCCGGAGCTGATGATAGAGGTCATGCAGCGGTGCAACACGAAGCTGACAGTGTTTTGCTCGCACATGGCTATGGCTTACGCCGAATTCGAGGAAGGGTACAACCTGAACGTGGCGAAGCGCTTCCCCGGGCATTTCCTCGCGTACCATGCCGTCATCCCCGGGCGGACCGACTTCAAAGCGGCCATCGCCCGCTTGGAGGCGAACAAGGCATATTACCTCGGCATGAAGATGCACGCCGATACGGACCAGACCCCGCTGACTTCAGACGCCTACAAGCCGTTCATGGAATATCTGGACGCCAACCGCCTGCCCGCCCTGCTGCACACATGGGGCGGCAGCAAATACGACGGCGTGGACGAGGTCGCGACAATCGCGACACGCTATCCGGGCGCCATATTCATATGCGGGCACAGCTTCCACGACGACTGGAAGAACGGCGCAGAGTTGATAAAGAACCATCCGAACCTGATTGCAGAGCTCACCGCCGTCATGGACAATAGGGGGGCGATCGAGTTGCTGTGCGCCGAAGTGGGCTCGGAGCGCATCCTGTTCGGAACCGACGTGCCATGGTTCGACACCCACCACGGCGTGGGCGCGGTGTTGTCGGCGGACATAACCGACGACGACAGGCGGAACATATTTTACCGCAACGGCGAGAAACTGCTAAAGCAATTGCATAAAGATAACATATACGTGAATAGAGCATAAATAGTGTTCACGACGGGTACCGCCACCAGCAGGGCACGAAAGTATGGAGTCGTGGACACTATCGCAGCGCAACGCGCCGTGCGGGCGCTACGCGCCCGTGAGGTGAGGGGAACCGCGCTTCCCCGAACCGACGAATTTCATAATAGTGCCATTCGGTACACCCGTGTAGGGTGCGACGCCCTCGGCGCACCACAACAAGGCACAACTGCCGTATATTTTCATGCAATATTTGTGCGCTGTTGGTGTATGGCGGTTAGCATTAAAAATAGAAAGGGAAAAACTGTCACACAAGGACCATACTATATTCATTCATGACAATTTGTATACAGTTTGTACATGGTTTTTATTATGTCAAAGAATCATATAATACTTTCTACTAGCTATAGAAACGAGACAGTTGAGCGATTAAAAGTTGAATTAAAGAGAACTAGACATAGGTTGCTTTATTTGCTACCGTGGGAAATGTCCTCTTTACTTACAGATTATTCCAAATGCAAATCCAGAAAGGACACTTATCAGTGGCTTAACAATACCGTGCAGCAAATAATCGATAGTGTTCCATCTCGGTCAGAAGAACGCTTTAATAGTTGGGTGCAAGAAAGAGTTAAATGCCCTTTGTGTAATAGTGCGCCAAATTCGCCTTATTATTATGATGGTTTTACTTTGCCAGAAGGATTACGTAGGCACCTTGTTGGTTATGGCAATATTCAACAATGCTTGTTTACTGAAACTGCGGAAAAACTGGCATTGGATTATTGGAATGAAAAATTTTCCGAAATGGAAACCAAAATTGAAATACAAAAGCAACAAGATTTAAGGGTAAGGCGACAAAATGAATCTCTGTTTAAAATAACACCGTTCGAAGAAGTTTTATATGATGAACATTTATGGGGTAAAATACCACGCAATGAAGATCAGCTCAATTGGGCAGAACACCGTCTTTCTGAGTTAGGATTTTTGAAGATCACAGAAGAAAGGCGAATTAGCTGGCTGGATGAGTACGAAAATCATGTGGTTTATGCTGATATAAGAGGAAATGGCCGAATTGATTTTTCAGTATGGAAAAAGCCATTACCAAAGAGGACTACTAACCCTAATAAGTACCGAGTTCTAAGTTTTTATTTTTTAGATACGTGGAAAAATAACCTAAAACAAAAGTATGAAGCTCAATTGACAAAGTTTTAATTTAAATACTGAAACTTAGCACATGCATATAAGGCTCTGAACTTTGATAAATCAATAGTTTACGCCAAATACAGGACGTACAAGCGTGGGTTCCGAAGCCTATTCCTCGGTTGGACGGACGGCACGACGTTCATACCAACGGCGTTCCGTCACATGTCGTCGGCCGATAAAAAGCAAAGGTACAATGAAGCGCGCCATACAGACAACCGCACATGCGGGGCAAAGGCAAAGAAGCAGGCATTGATGAAAGCCCCGGATGTGGCGCTGTTGATGCTCAGGGACATCAGGAAATATGGCATTCCGGCAAAACATGTCCTGTTTGACAGTTTGTTTACGCACCCGAAATTTGTAATGGGCATATACGACATTGGGTACCACAGCATCGGGCGGTTAAAGAATTCCAAAACGCTCTATTCGCATGACGGCTACACGTATACTCTTAAGGAACTGTATGGTATGCACAAGATAAGGGCCGGGAAATAGAAGTATCTTTTGTCCTTCGCTGTACGCATCCATAACAGAAACGGCGATTCCATGCTGTCGCAGATTTTTTCGTCAGGGACAGGGCAAAAAAAAGTGGATAGCGTTTTTCTGTACAGACATGAACCTCTCTATAGGTCGATTGTGAACATCTACAATGCTTATCTCACACAGTGTGAAATAAACGAAAAAATGAAAGCTCAGATTAAAGATATCTGCCCGATACTGATAAAAAGCTCGATTGAAGAAGTGGGCGCATAAAACTCTCATCACTATTGAGAGAATTTGAATACTCGTACCGTTGATACGAGTATCGGAGGGGCACTTGTGAGCGATAAAATAAATGAAACGGAAGAAAATGCTTTTAACGGCGTAATTGCCATTATCGAAAATGCCCGAGAGAGCGCGTTCCGTGCGGTCAACCGCGAACTCATCAGTATGTATTGGAACATCGGCGAGTATGTAAGCCGCCGCGTTACCGATAGTGATTGGGGCAAATCCACCGTCAAAGAGTTCTCGATATTTATTCAAAACCGCTATGTCGGCATTAATGGGTTCTCTGCTGCCAATATTTGGCGGATGAAGCAGTTTTATGAAACATATCAGGGTAAAGAAAAACTCGTATCACTGATACGAGAATTACCTTGGACACACAATCTGCGGATAATGCCATGCAAAACCGACGAAGAACGCGAATTTTATCTTACGCTTTCGGTAAAAAATCGCTATACATCCCGCGAGTTAATGCGGCAAATGGACAGTGGCTTATACGAACGTACGATGCTTTCAGATATTCACAACAAGCTGATAACTAAGCAGAACAAGGATTTAACCGCTCTGCGGGATAGTTATGTACTTGAGTTTTTAGACTTGCCGGATAAGCATAGCGAAAAAGACTTGCGCAGAGCCATCGTTGGCAACCTGAAAAAGTTCATTTTAGAGTTTGGCAAAGATTTTGCCTATGTTGGAGATGAATATCGAGTTCAAGTTGGCAACCGTGATTTTTATATCGACTTATTATTCAGCAATCGGGAGTTATGTTGTCTCGTGGCGATAGAGTTAAAAATCGGTGAGTTCGAGCCGGAGCATCTCGGTAAAATGGAGTTTTACCTTGAAGCTCTCGACCGCGATATAAAAAAGGATAATGAAAATCCGAGTGTTGGGCTTATACTCTGTACTAAAAAAGATACAACGGTGGTCGAATACGCTATGAGCCGAAGTTTGTCCCCCGCTTTGATTGCGGAATATAAACTCCATCTGCCGGACAAGAAAGTATTAGAAAGCAAACTGCGCGAGTTGGCGGCACTTGCCGAAAGCAATGAGGATGAAGCATAAAGTAGAGTAATATCGTGGACTACAGTTTTGTCAGAGGGTAATTTACAGAAGCCGAGTTTGATGTGGATTTCATCGGCTTGTTCCAAGAACAGGACTATACCGATGTCCCCGGTGACACGATCCATCGCACCTTTGAGGAAATTATGCTCAAAGTCGATTTACAGGTGTACCTCTCCACCCGATATTCCGATTTGACGAAAGCCGAAACGGAAATGATAATCGGTCGTTTGGAAAATAAACTGTCCACGCCGTTGTATCAAGGAAACCGCTATTCGTTTCTGCTCGTTAATGAGGGTTTTGACCTCACACGCGACGCCCCCAGCAAAACTGCTCTACACATCGATTTCATTGATTGGGACGACCCGGAAAACAATATATTCAAGGTCGTCAGTCAGTCTGAACATGGGGAAACCTCGATATCATTTATTTTTGGCGACAATTATACATTAATATAGATTGCAAGCCCAGTAATATCAAGGATTTCAGCGCTATTTTACACACTGCTTCCATTGTTGCTTAAGAGCATTTATACTATTGTCAAGGTTCTGCTGCTCAGTAAATATGAATTTTCTTGATCGGCTTGCACATACTGGTAAATTTTGTCATATTGTGGCATTTAGTACGTTCATACAGTAGAATCAAAAATCAATATCTATGTTTTTGAAAACCCGCACATGCTGTTAGCAGCGATTGCGGGTTTTGTGTTTTTAATATGGATATTTTTGTTAATTGATCATCAAGTATCAAATTAAAAAATTTTTTATAACAAATTTTTATATTGATATTGTTATTATGTTATGATATTGTTATCTTTAGTTAACATATCATCATATGATTAAATAAGTATATATCGTTTAAAGCCCACATAATTTTCCTTTTGATTATATTCATGTTATACAATAATGGCCTAACAGGGGGATGCGAGTGGTAATTAAATCCATACAAAAGAAAGAAAAAGTTACGGATCAAGTATTTTCCGCGATCAAAGACCTGTTGATGCGAGGGGACTTAAAACCAGGAGACAAACTTCCTGCTGTTAACGAAATGGCGGAAAAAATGGGCGTTGGAATATCCTCGGTGCTGGTGGCGGTTAAGATGCTTGAAACGCTGGGCGCCGTCGAAGCCCGCCAGGGCGAAGGCACGTTTGTATGTACTGAATTGAAAGAGGGCGTGGCTAATGCGCTGGGCATACAGTTTTTATTGCTCCCGCAATCCGCAGAGTACCTTGTGCAGTTTCGGGAAATGTATGAGACGGCATATACCCATATGGCCATGGATAACGCCACCTCCGAGGATTTGGCAGAAATCGAAAAAATCGTAATGGCGCTCGAAGATCGGGTTCGCAAGGAGAGCCAGGACACATTGGTGGAAGCTCAAGATGAGTTGGATTTTCACATGTCCGTACTCCGCTGCACGCACAACCCATATATTATTAAGATTGGTGAAGCGTCCCTGGAATTATTTTTTGAAGTGATGCATAGCAAAATAAGACCTTTGAAACTTATCGAGGCAGCTATGGATCACAGGAACATTTATTTGTCGTTGTTAAACAAAGATACGGAGTTGCTAAAAAAGGTATTTGTTAAAAGTTTTGGCGGATGGCGCGATCGTTTTAAAGCTTATGTTAATGACGAAAACAAAAAATGAGGGAGGTTATGCAATGGTTACCAAGATCAAGGAATTGACCCATTTTCACCTGGCGCAGCTCAAAGACATACCGCAGGGTGGGGGTATTCCGCAGCAGGACGGGCTGGATTGGATTGACGCGAAGCCAGGCAGGGCCATACATTACGACCTAATCGAAGCCAACAAGCTGGAGAACCCGTATAGCGGGCATGACGCTTCGGTAAAGGTGCAGTGGGTTTCTCAGGCCGATTGGCTGTACAAGGCGGAGTTTGATTTGACTTCAGACATCGCTGGTTGCGGGCGCTATTTCATCGAGCTGGACTGCGTCGACACCTTCGCTGATGTCTATGTAAACGGCAAGCTGGTAGGCACATGTAGTAACATGTTCATCCCGTGGGCGTTCGAGCTGCATGGCTTGAAAGAGAAAGGGAACTCGCTGGTCATCCACGTAAAAGGGCATTCTCGCATGGTAGCGCATAAAGCTGACAAGGCCGTTGAGATGCTGGGCCCGGGCAGAGGTTCGATCTATATCCGCGAGCGTTCCCTCGTCCGGCGCTATCAACGCAGCTATGCTGAAGATTTCAATTTATTGGGGCAGGGCATCTGGGGCATTGGGTTGGTGCGCCCAGTCAATATTTTGGGCTATTCGGAAGCGTTTATCAACGAGAGCGAGTTTTCGGTCAGCTCCATCGGGCTCCCGGAATGCAAAACGGCGACGGCGTCCGTGCGCGTGGAGGCGGACACGGGGGGCAAGGAGGGTAGCTACACGGCTACGGCGATCCTGACAGACCGCGACGGCAATGTGGCCTCGCAGGGCAGCGCCGCCCTGGCCGACGGGAAAGGCGCCATATCCCTAAGCATTGCTGAGCCCAAGCTTTGGTGGCCTAACGGCAGCGGCGAGCAGTACCTGTACGATTTGAAGGTCACGTTATCAAATGGCGCCGGCGAACTGCACACCATCACAAAGCAAGTAGGCATAAAAGAGATCGCGTTGATTAAACAGAAGCCGTCCGGGCGCCACGATTTCCAATTCGTCGTAAACGGCAAGCCCACCTACATTAAGGGCAGCAACATTATACCGGTGGACGTGCTCAATGGCGGCGGCACGCCAGAACAAGTGGAGAACCTCGTAAAACTGGCCGTCAACGCCAATATGAACTTGGTGCGGCTGTGGGGCGGGGGCATGCACGAGCCCGATTGGTTCTATAAACTCTTCGACAAATATGGAATCATGCTCTGGATGGACGGACACCTGCACAGCCACCCCTACCCGGACTACGACGATGAGTTTGTCGAGGAAGTCAAAAACGAAACCATCATAATGCTGAAGCAGCTCCGCAGCCACGCGTGCTTCGCCATTTTCTGCGGGGGCAACGAGCAGCAGGAAGGTTGGGACGCCTGGGGCTGGAAAATGACAATGGACCGCTTCTACGGCGCAAAATTGCTCTATGACGAGTTCCCGAAAATCGCCGCGCAATACTGTCCGGAGATACCCTACATCCCCAACTCGCCGCATGGCGAAAAACTCTCGCAGTCGCCTGTTGACGGTGAGACGCATACATGGGGGAACTTCTACAACGCGACGGAGGACCCGCTGTTCGTGACGGAGACGTGTTGGTACGCGGGCACGATATCCCGCCCGGAGACATTGGAAAAATGGATGGGCATCAAAGTCGACGACTACAGCGGCAAAAATTGGAACATCAATTGGCAGCAACGCACATCCACCGCGCTGTGGCAGATCAACCAATTTACTGAGTACCATATGAATTCGAGCCTCAGGGCCTATGCAAGGGGACTGGAACTCGAGCAAATGACGGCCGACTATATGTCGCTATACTATGTGCGCGTCAGGGGGCCGTCATGCACGGGCATCATCTACTGGCCGCTGAACAAGGGCGGCATCATGATGAATTATGGATGCGTCGACTACGACAGGCGCCCGCTGATGCCGTATTACCAATGCGCCCGCTTGTTCAAGCCGGTGCTGATCCATGCGTACCGCGACAGTTCGGACATCCGCGTGAGGGCGACGAACGACGGTGATCCTTTTAACGGGCTGTTGACGCTGACGCTATTCGATACCCTGACTGGGCAGGTGCTTGACCGCGCGGAGCAGGAAGTGGCCGTCCCGTCGGGCGCCGGACACTGCTTGTTTACGCAGCCCGATTGGTACGACGGGCTGAGCAACCGCTGGCGGCAGGCGATGCATGTAAAGCTGTCGCGCGGCGGCGGGGAGACGGTCAGCGAGGACTTTCTGCTGTTTTGCCCGTTATTTGAAGTCGAGACTGCAAAGCCTGCGATATCCATAAAAGCGGACAAGCTGGGTTGCTGCGAGTGGGAGCTTACGTTGAGCAGCGATCAGTACATCAAGCTGGTGGAACTGGAATGCAGCGAAAGGGCGATGCTGTCGGACAACTACTTTATGCTCATGCCCGGCACGACCAGGAAGCTGAAGCTTACACTACTAAACGAATGCGAAAACGCTGACGAATGCGTTAGCGCAAACGCGGGCGAACCAACGCTAGACATTTACGCGCTCGATCATGAGAGCGACGCCGTACGGATATCGTTATAATTTATAAAAAGGTATATAATAGTAAACGATATTCATGTATATTCTAGTGAATATACAAATGCGAACGATAAGCGAACGATATAAATAATAATTATGCTTATGGGGTGGGTGAGGGCTTGAAAACCGGAATCAGACTCAAAAAACATATAATAAGATTCAAATATCTGTACATAATGATTTTCCCGGTGCTCCTTTATTACGCCATCTTTATGTATGTGCCGATGAATGGGCTACAGATAGCTTTTAAAGATTATCGCCCGAGCATGGGCGTGCTGCGTAGCCCATTCATAGGGCTTAGGCATTTTACCAGTTTTTTTTCAAGTTTTTACTTCACACGTATCTTGCGGAACACCTTGCTCATCAGTTTTTACGACATACTTTTTGGTTTTCCCGCCCCCATCATCCTAGCTTTAATCCTCAACCAACTTAGGGGCATATGGTTTAAGCGCACGGTTCAAACTATCACGTATCTGCCGCACTTCGTGTCGACTGTTATTATTTGCGGCATGATGGTGGACTTCCTCTCAAGGAATGGATGGGTCAACGCACTTTTATCACAGATTACCGGTATTGAGCCGATATTGTTTTTGCAACGGCCCGACTGGTTCCGCTCTATTTTCGTTGGGTCCGGCATCTGGCAGGAGCTGGGGTGGGGCAGTATCATATACCTATCGGCGTTGAGTTCCATCAACGAAGAATTTTACGAAGCGGCGCGCATCGACGGAGCGAGCCGCTGGCAGCAGTTGTGGAATATCACGCTGCCGTGCCTCATGTCCACAATAATCATTATGTTGATATTAAGGGTGGGGCGGGTGATGAATGTTTCATCGGAAAAAGTCCTATTGCTGTACACACCCAACACATACGAAACAGCCGACGTTATATCGACATTTGTATACCGCAAGGGGCTGTTGGAGAGCAACTACGGGTACGCAACAGCGGTCGGCCTTTTCAACGCTGTCATTAACTTTGTTATGCTGGTCTCGGTTAATTCATTGAGTAAAAAGGTATCGGAAAGTAGCTTATGGTAGGGGGTGGGGAAGTGACAGCGAGAAGCGTGGCTGCGAGGGGCGTTACGGCGCGGTTAAAGCGAAAGTACGATAACAGGGGCGCGGGCGAGAAGGTTTTCGACATTATAATTATCGCATTTCTATGCGCGTTGATAGTCGTGACCCTTTATCCGTTTGTCTACTCCGCGTTCGCCTCGTTCAGCGATGGCAATTTGTTGACTAAGCACAGGGGGCTTCTGTTCCATCCGTTGGGCTTTGCCACAGACGCATACGAAAAAGTTTTTAAAAATCCCATGATTATCTCCGGGTATCAAAATACTTTGCTTTATTTATCGTTGGGCACAACGCTGAATGTCCTGTTAAATTCCATGGGAGCTTACGTGCTATCGCGCAAGTCTTTCAAGCCGCGCAACGTCATTATGTTGTTCATCACGTTTACGATGTTTTTTAACGGTGGACTGATACCCACATTTTTGCTTGTGCGGAGCATAGGTTTATATGACAGCTTTTTGGCGATGATCTTCCCGACGGCCATTAACACATGGAATCTGATTATCATGCGCACAGCTATGCTGGAAGTACCGGATAGCTTGGAAGAATCTGCGAGGGTGGACGGCGCGAACGACTTTGTCATTCTGTTTCGGATAATACTTCCGGTTTCCCAGGCTGTTTTGGCGGTAATAATTTTGTTTTATGCCGTCGGACACTGGAACTCATGGTTCAACGCCATGATTTACCTGCGCGATCGGGGGAAATTTCCCATCCAGCTAGTATTGAGGGAAATATTGATATCCAACAGCACCGACTCGATGACTACAGGGCTTCCCACCGACACATCGGCAGTCATCGGCGAGTCCATCAAGCACGCTACTATGATTGTAGCAACAGTTCCGGTTTTAGTTATTTATCCTATGCTTCAAAAGTATTTTGTCAAAGGCATTATGATTGGTTCGATAAAAGGTTGAAATAAAATCTAAAAGGGAGAAGGTAAATGAAACGAATCATCTGCATCATTTTAGCTGCGTCTTTAATAATAACTCTTGGCGCATGCGGAGCGAGCACGCCGAGCGCGCCTGACGCCACTACGGCAGGTACGACTGCTGCTCCGGCCACCACAACAGCCGCCGCAGCCGCAGCCGCCACCGAAGCAGCGACCACCACTACCACTGCTGCTGTCAACACGACGACCACAGTCGGCGCCATCGGAAACCAGCCGCAGACTGCCGGACAGGCTGCCACGGACGACGGCGACAATCAGTTTTTGTTAGTATCGGAGCCGACGACTTTATCTTATTGGATAACCATCGACAGGACTAAAGCAGCGCCTGTCCTTACTAATTACAATGAGATTGCCGGCTACCAGGAGCTTGAGCGACTCACCGGCGTGAGCATAGATTTTATCCATCCTGCCATGGGACAGGAGAGCGAGCAGTTCAACATCATGCTGGCGTCGCGCGATTTCCCCGATATGATCTATTCGGGCTGGTCCGGGTTCCCAGGCGGGCCGCAAAAGGCGATGGACGACGAGGTCATACTCCCGCTCAACAGCCTGTTGGAGGAGAACTGCCCGAACTTTATGCAAAGGGTCATTAACGTGCATGACATTGCCATGACCATGGTCACAGACGAAGGCGATTATTTTTATTTCCCCTATATCCATTGGAACCAATTGGTAGTGGCTGGATGGTCGTTCCTGGTTCGCTACGATTGGCTCAACGAACTAGGACTGGAGCTACCAGAGACCATCGACGATTGGGACGTAATGCTTAAAGCGTTCAAAGACATGGGCGATATGAATGGTAACGGCGTGGACGACGAGTACCCGATAATCAACTGCCTCGACGAACGCGATATGATGCGGTGGCTCGCCAATGCATGGAAGACGGACATGGATTTTTATCATGAAGAAGGTACGGTAAAATACGGCCCGTTGGACGACGAGTTTGGCGATTACCTACGCCACATGAATGGTTGGTTCGCTGCTGGGTACATCGATCCCGAGTTTAGTGTAAGGGACTTGACTGCGTACGAGGCGAAAGTCGCAAACGGCCAGGGCGCCATATTCCTGAGCGGTTTGGATTATGGGCGCTACTTGATTCAAATGGGCGAGAATGCCATGACCGGGGTAAAATACCCTGTCCTTGAACGGGGGACCAAGCCGATATACAACAACGGTACGTTGCAAGGCGCCCAGGGCGCTGGAGTCGCCATATCCACCACCAGCTCCGATCCAGCGCTGGCTGCGAAATGGCTGGACTTCCATTATCATGATGTGGGCCATATGCTGTTGAATTTCGGCATCGAGGGACAGAGCTACAATATAATAAACGGCGTCCCGGTATTCACCGACGAGATAATAAACAACCCGGAAGGCCTGTCCGTAGAGCTGGCTTTGGTCAAATATAGCATGGGCGGTATTGCGGAAGCGTTCTTCCACGATCCGTTGGTGCGCTACGCCCGGTTCGGGACTTTCCAGGAGCAGCGCGACACGATAGACAGGACGCAGGACATAGACCTTTCGAAAAAAATGCCTGCCACCACGTTCACGAGCGATGAGAGCTCCGAGTACGCAAATATAATGAGTGAGATAAACACGTATAAGCTGGAGAACTGGGCCGCTTTTATTAATGGCTCCAAATCCATTGATGCGGAGTTCGATACTTTCCGTAGCACCATTCGTTCAATGGGCATAGAACGCGCTATCGAAATACGGCAGGCCGCTCTTGACAGGTTCAATATGAGGTAAGCGCATGGAGCTAAGCTTATGCTTGGCGACGCGGCTGGGCCGGCATGGCGCCGGAAAGTTATAATGCTTAATTTATGAAAAAACGATATAGCATCATATAAATATATAATTCGCAAAAACCGCTCCGTATATGTACAAATATGCGGGGCGGTTTTTAAAATGCAAAAACACTCTTCGGATTTTCAGATTTTACGCCGAAAAATGTTGAATCATAACGATTTTTTACCTATTGTCCGGTCTTTCATATACCCTTGCTGTACCACAGGCGGCGATAAATCAAGTTCAGCGGCAGTGTCCAGTACAGCCCCACCGGGGATTTCTTCAGCCTGCGGTATATGCTGCCGGCGGAATAGAAGCGCCTGTTCACGTCGTTGAAGCCCCTTAGCAATTCGGAGGCGCTCATATTTTTTGGCTCGAAAACGACATCCGTACGGGCATTGTACTTCGCCCAGTCGTAAGTCAGGATGCGGCCTTCGCGCTTCAATCGTTCATAGAGCGGCGTGCCTGGGTATGGCGTCAGGATATGGAATGTCGCGTTTTGGATGCCTGCGCCTTCTAGGAAGTCGATTGTTTTATCAAACACGTCGGGCGCGTCTTCGTCAAATCCAAAAACAAACCCCGCCTGGACCGCAATGCCGTGGGAGTGGATGCGCTCGACTATGTCCGCGTAGTCATCCGTGCGATTGAAGCCTTTTCGGGCGCTATCCAGGCTTTTCTGCGAAACCGACTCAAAGCCGATGAACAACTGCTTGCAACCGCTCCGGGCCGCCAACGAAAGAAACTCATCGTCCGCCCCCGCTGTGACGGACACTTGGCTGCTCCACCATTTTTTGTGCGGCGCGATGGCTTTGCACAGCGATTTCGCATAGTCCATATCGGCGGTCAGGTTGTCGTCCCAGAAGATTATTATCTTGCCATGAAACGACGCAAACTCTGCCGCGACTTCCTCGACCGGCCTGCACCGGTACCTCCTATTGTACATCACGGCGAGGGTGCAGAACTCGCAGGCGTTCGGGCAGCCGCGCGACGCGAACAGGATCCCGCCCGAATGGTCTTTCCTGTGGAAGTGCTCTTTTTTTGAAAACGGGATCCCGCACAAGTCCGGGATTTCGGAAGCGTCATATCTGTCCTTTGCCCGCCCTGCCGCCCAGTCGCTTATAAACTGAGGGAGCGTCAGCTCCGCTTCGCCGACAAATACCGCGTCGGCGTGTGCCCGCGCCTCGTCGGGCAGGAGCGTGACATGCGGCCCACCCATGATTACGGTGCTGCCCCTCGCGCGGAAGCTGTCGGCTATTTCATACGCATGCGGCGCGCTCGGCGTGTGGAAGGTAAGGGCGACAAGGTCGTACTGCTTGTTATAGTCGACCGCCTCGCACACCTCGTCAATGTGGGCAATCGTCCAGTCGTCAGGAAAAAAGGACGCCAGATACGGCATGGTGCACTGCTGGAAGTTGATATATCTCGTTTTGCGGATCCTCTGCATTTCACGGGACGAAACCGTGACAAGCAGGACATTCTTTCTTGGCTGCATGATGTAATCTACCTTCCCGCAGTCCCCATAAAATTTCTGCGCATAACTATTTTTGTTTTGCGGTGAAGTAAAGTAAACCTTACACGATATTATCAGGCGATTGGCGCCTTGTCAAATACACATGACATTTACAACACGATTGACAGTGCATCTGACATATAAAAAATGATAACCAAACGTAATACTCTCTATGCTCTATACTCAGCATAATACTTTGCATTTGCACTGAGTTTTTTTCTTTTTTGGCTTTACAATTACAAAATATATGATATAATGGGAAAAATTAACTTAATATCCAATACATGGCCAATAGTGGACAGGGGTGCGGCGATCAATGGTGGGGCGGGTGTTTTGTTGATGAGTATAAATTTTGGGAGAGGGGTGGCTATTGGTGATAGGGACGATGATTGAAAAAAAGAAGAAGGGCGCCAGGCCGGTTGCGTTTTTGATGATTGTCGCGGTGGCGGCGTCGATTTGGCTGTCATGCGATGGGGCGCTGGCTGCGCAAAGCGCCGCAAACCAAGCGCAGGCGCAGGGGGGCAAAACCCAAAATACGATACGGGCGGAGAGCGAGCTGGAAAGGCTCACGGAAAGCGAAAAGCAACTAAAAGGGCAGATAACAGAGGCCACGATTAACAGATCAAAATTACTGTCGCAAAAAAGGACGGAACTTAGGTATGCGAGGTTTACGCGGGACGAGTCGATCAATAAGGAAATATCAGGCATAAAAGATAGAAAAAACAGGCAGACTGCACTGATCGCCGACATGAAAAAACAGCTCGCGCAGGCTAAAAGGGAGAAAAACAACGGCGCCGTGTCCACACTGGAGGTATTGCTGAGGTTGGCGGATATTAGGCTGGTAGAGATTAACGAAGACTTGAAAAAAGCAAACGGGAAGCTTACGCAAAGCTACAACGACTATAAAGCCGTATATGAAAAATTGACTGAACAGGACGCGCAGTTGAAAAAGTACCTTGAAAGGAACGTCAGCACGGAAAGCGCAATAAAACAGCAAAAAGAGGATTTTAGGGCTAAGAAGAACGAGTACAACCAGAGTATCAGGAGCAAGGATTATATGGCGGCAGAGCGCGCGATGAATGCGCTCGTGTCTATACAGGCGGCCATAAATGCCAATTATGAGAGAGTTCTTGAAGTAAAGCGCAAGGTAAAGGATGATTATTATGAAAAGATAGTGTACTACAGGGTGTAGCGTGGCGCATGCTCAAGGGGGCTGCGGGTGCGCGGGGCGGGCGGGACGCCCGCGTACCCAGGCAGCGCCTGCGCGGTGCTAGGGGATTGCGAGTGCGCGGGGGCGGGCGGGACGCCCGCGTGCCTAGGCAGCATCTGCGCGTCGTGTCGGGCTGTGAGTGCATAGGGGCGGGCGGGACATCCGCGTACCCAGGTAGCGTCTGTGCGATGCGTGGGGTTGTGAGTGCGCGGGGGCGGGCGGGACGCCCGCGTACCCAGGCAGCGTCTGCGTGGCGCGCTTTGAGCCGCAATCTACTTGAACTTGACAGGTGGTAGCGGGCGGTGCTACAATATGCGCGTGTTATACTGGCAAAAGCGCTTAATAATTGGTATATATCATTAAATTATACATATAAACCATATTAATACATCGTTTATGTTTAAATCACTTAAAATTATATTATTCATTGCTATACTCGCCATCATCCCGCTGTTCGGCGCAGCAGTGTCCCATGCGGACTACACGCGCGTGTCCGAGTCCGTCAACTTGCGCGAGAAACCGTCCACCGACTCAAAAGTGCTAAAACTTGTCCCCATGGGATACGAAGTCAGCGTGCAGAGCGCAAGCGACGGATGGACAAAAGTGGTGTTTGATGGCACGACCGGGTATGTACGGAGCGACTTTCTCGAAGTTGTCAGGGGCGAGTCCTCTTCGGGCGCTGGCGGCGCCTCGCAGTCGTCTAGCACGGCAACCGTTTCCTCTGGCTCCGGCGCAGCCCAATCTTCCGGCGGCAGCGCCGGGGCTTCCGACGGCAGCGGCAGTTCCTCCAGTGGCGCACTGCGCTACGGCGACGAGGGGGAGGACGTGCGCGAGTTGCAAAAATTGCTTACGGAAAAGGGCTTTTACGACGGGCCGATAAACGGGAAGTTCGGCCCCCTTACAGAGAACGCCGTTATGCAGTACCAGGAAGAAATGGGGCTGGATGTGGATGGCGTGGTCGGCAGCGGCACTATGAACAAGCTGACCGAAAAGCCGCGCCCCGCCGGGACGTACCGTTTTGGCGACGAGGGCGAGGGCGTGAAAAATGTGCAGACAAAGCTTAAAGAAAAGGGCTTTTACACAGGGCCTGTCAACAGCAAGTTCGGGCCGCTTACTGAAGAAGCGGTAAGGAAGTTCCAGGGCGCGAATGGCCTTGAAGTTGACGGCATTGTCGGCAGGGCCACTCTAAATTTGTTGAACGCCCCGACGAAGAGCCTGGACAAACCAGCTTCCACAACGCAAAATCAGGACGACGTCAAATCGGCTGGAACCGCCCCCAACGGGGTCGAGCTAATTGACTGGTCCGTTGTTAAAAAAGTGTTCAGCATCGGCGTGCCCGCGCGGGTATACGATGTTCGCTCCGGCAAAGTATATTATGTTAAGGCTTTTTCTAACGGGAACCACGCCGACGTGGAGCCTGTTACGGTAGAAGATACCGCGACATTAAAAAGCACGTTCGGCGGCGTGTGGAGCTGGACCCCGCGCCCAGTGTGGGTCACCGTTAACGGGCGCACATTTGCCGGCTCGATCAACGGTATGCCCCATGGCGGCGGCGTCAACAACTCAAACGGCATGGACGGGCAGGTATGCCTGCACTTCCGGGGCAGCGCAACGCACAACGGTAATACTGCCTATGGGCAGCAGCACCAAAATGCCATCGTGGAAGCCTGGAACGCCGCAAGCCGGTGACAAGCTAGGCATGCCGACGCGGTTGTTAGTGATCGGGGGAGGGCCCGCAGGGCTGGCGGCTGCCATCGCAGCGGCTCGTTCCGAGGCGCGGGTCACAATCGCAGATCGCATGGATCGAGTGGGGAAAAAGCTACTCGCCACGGGCAACGGTCGATGCAATCTATCCAACGCTAAAATTGAAGAGTGTCGTTATCATGGCGCCGGCGCCGCCACAGCTTATGCAATTGTGGAGCGGTTCGGGGGTGGTTTTGCTTCGGACTTTTTCCGGGGCTTGGGGGTGCTAACGGTAGAAGATGATCAATCACGACTATACCCTGCGACATTCCACGCGCCGACCGTGTTGAACGCGCTGAGGGCGGAAGCGTCGCATTTGGGCGTTGCCGAGCTATGCGGGCACGAAGCCGTTTCTATCACAAAAAAGGGAGATGTGTTTACTACTGAGTTTCGCGGTAAGCCAGCTATTATAACCGACAAAGTGGTGGTTGCAGCCGGCGGGATGGCGTCGCCCCATTTTGGATCAGACGGGAGCGGGTATGGCCTAATGACGGCTTTAGGGCACGGCATTTCAACGCCCCCAGCCCCTGCCCTGACCCAACTGTGCCTCGATCCGCGCGGCATTCGCGGACTAAAAGGGGTACGCGTGCGCAGCCGATTGACGCTGTATAAAACATCCGGCATGGCTGCGCGCAGGGGCGCAAACGATGCTGCCATGGCGAGCCGACATTGCGAAGATGGCGATATACTGTTTACCGAATATGGCGTTTCGGGCATCCCGGCGCTAAATTTGTCGTGCCGCATAGCGCCGGACGTCAGCGCCCAGCGCAACGTTGGCGGGGCAAATGGCGGCGTCGTCGGCAGGACAAAGAACGCGGTTGGAGGTGTAGCAGGGGGCAAGGCAGGTAGCAGGGTAATCGGTGGAGCAGGGAGCAGGGTAGTCGGTAGAACAGGAAACAGGGTAGTAAGTGGAGCAGGGGGCGCTGTGATACCTTGCGCAGGCTACATGGTTTCCATCGATTTGTTGCCGGATTTTCCATATGAAGAGCTGTATGGTTTTATCCGCGACCAGGCGGAGCGCAGGCCGGAGTCGCGTTTTGTCGACATACTCGGTGGCGTCCTGCACAAAAGGGCAGCGGAGCTTATTGTCAAACAGATCATGGGCGGCAATGGCGAGCAGCCCTGCGGTGCAGGCGCTGCAGAGGAGCGCGATGCGGCGTCAAAACGCCTGGCTGCTACAATAAAAGACTGGAAACACACGCTTACGGGCGTTATGGGCTTTAGCAGCGCACAAGTTACGTACGGGGGACTTTCGTTTGACGATTTTGATACGGAAACCCTGGAATCGAAGATCGTTAAAGGGCTTTACGCGGCTGGCGAAATTTTGGACACAGCCGGAGAGTGCGGCGGCTATAACCTGCACTGGGCCTGGGTAAGCGGCTGCTTGGCGGGGGCGTGCGCGGCTGCCGACGCGTCGTAGTCGATGATTGGCGCGCCACGCATATCATCGGTTAACGTGACGACAGGAGCGGTTCGATAATTATCGAGTCGCCTTTTAGGTATGCTATCTCCGGCGCGTTCCCGGAAGAGGCTCCTACATGGCGCTCGGCCCTGCGCGTTATGACGTCGGCCACCCTCAACTGCGTCGGCGCGAAATTCAACGCTATGACGGTAGCCTCTTTGTTCCCGCCCGCACCGGCATGAACTATGCCTTTGACATTGCCCAATATGATGATGTTGCCGGTCGCCTCGACCTCCGCCCCTGGGTTGACGTCGCCTATTACAACCACATTTCCGTCGTAGCTGACGAGCCGCCCCGAGCGCAGCGTCCCGCGATGATATTTCGTCATGCATTCATCTAAATCTATGGGCATATATCGCCGCCTTGCCAGCGGCCTTTGTTGTGGGCTGTTTGGAAACGCCGCAGTATCGCCGCCCGGGGCCATTGCCGCTGGGTTGTCTGCTGCGCTGTCCTCGTCGTCCATATCCAGCGCCTCATCAAGGCCGCCCGCCGCGCCGTAGCGCGAAGGCTCGCCGCCCGTGCCGCTTTTAGCGGAGCGTCGTAGCTCTTTATCAAAGTCCTTGTCTATTTCAAACAAAACGGTCCTTGCGCCTGTTTTTTCCGCCATCATGCGCGATATTTGCCCCTCTTCGTCAGGCGTGAGCTTCCTCCCCTTGTAGGAGGCCGCAAGGTACCGCGTTTGAAAGAAAAAGCCACCTGATTCGAGCTTCCGGGATATTTGCTCGCATATGCTTTCAAAAGACTCGTTTTCATCAAACACTACTACAAGGCCGTTCGCGTTTGCCTTAAAACCGACGCTGTTTCCCGCCAATTTCACTACCCCCAAGCCGTAAATTAATTATATTTACAGTATCATATATAAAAACGCAAAACAAGATGCTTGGATTTAACAATGCCGCTTCCGGCTACCAAAGCGGAAATAAAATTTCCAAGGCCCCGCCCGTCCCGGCGGGCAGGATGACATCGAATATAATGGCGCTGTTGCGGCGCTCTTCTGCGAGCGCGTATAACTCTATCCTCGGGATGAAATAATGGATTTCCAGCAGGCTGTCCAGCGCTTCAGCATATGCGTTGTACAGCGCGTCCGCATAAACGTGCGCTAACTCTTCGCGATCGTCGTCGCGATCATCGTCACGATCACCGGGGCTGCCCGTCTTTCCCGAAAGGGCCATGGGAGCCGAAAACATTAGAAGATAGTCCCTGGTGCGAAGCTCTTGCCTGGTGATTATTATTTCAACGGCGTCGCTTCGCACTGTCAGTTCTGCGTCTTCATACGCTCCCACATCAAAATCGATGTCGTCGCCTATTATATATAGATGCCGTCCCATGCCCGTATCAAAGCCGTCGCTGAGCGACCATATCCTCACGGCGCCGTATGGATTGGCCGCGTACCCGAAACCGTCTGCAACGATGCGCGACCTTGATGAGTCGACGGTAAAATCGGCGCCAATATACACATGCTCCGCTAGGCTCAATGAACCCTGCCCCCGAGCTACGTTAATGGTATAAAGTGTATATTCCGCTTGATCGTCGAAGCGCAGCGGCATATAATCGTCGACCGCAATTTCGCCACCGAGCCGTCCGAAAGCAGCGTTAAATGGTATGGCGGCGCCGTCGAACGTGACATGAAATCTATCGGGGGGGTACAGGCCGCCTGTGTATGGGAACGCGAGCGCTGCGGACAAAGGCTCACCCGCACCGTTGAATAAGGTATATCCGGCGCTCCCCATATAACGTTCATAATCGAAATATATGTCATTGCGGGTTATTTCGATACCCGCGCTGTCCCCGAGCGCCTCCAGCCCCGGTATGTCCGTTTCAAGATGGCGGATGATGCTGGAGATCGGCTGCGTGGGAGCCTGCGTCCAAGCGCATCCGCTCATGGCGGATACCAGCAATAGCGGCAACAGGCAAAGCGGAGCGGCATTTGGCCGAGCACGAATAGTCCGGCGCGTATGCCACACACGCCGCATGCGCACCGTACAAGCGAGCAAAATTAGTTGTGTATGAGCGCGCTTTGTCACCATAGCCATGCGGAAAATATCCTCAGTGAATCAGTATATGTTTTTTGCACGGGTAGTCCAGACAGGATGGGATAGTATGCGGCGAACGCGGCCGCGACAGCCGCGAGATATATGCCGACAACGCGAAAGGATATCGTTTCCGACTCGACGAGTATACGTATTATGTATACGATTGCGAATATCATAAAAGGCACGGATGAAAAATAATGGTATATAAAAGTGGCTCTGTTGATGAATATCCATGGCCCGAATTGAAAGATGTATGCCGTAAAAACAACCGCCATATGGCGATCCCCCCTGCGGTACGCAAGGATGAACGCCGCGATGAGGCATGGTATCCCTGTCCACCATATGAGCGGGTTGCCGAACGAAACGATGTTTGACACCTGGCCATAAAGCGGCCCTCTGGCGCTGTAATACCAAATGGGCTTGACGTCGATCGGCCACTGCCACCATACGGATTCGAAAGGGTGGGTGTCGGTCAGCCTGCTGTGGTAGCTGAGCATGGACTTTTGGTTATCCAGCATGGTTTTGAACAACCCGCTCCCGGCGCCAGGCTCCTTGATATAAGGTATGTAGGACAGCATGTATATCAGGCCCGGAATCAATACAAAAAAACCAATACATGCTACGATGATCACAGCCAACCTTGATTTATAGCGTTCCTCCAGGGCCCGCGCCGCGCCGCCTCTGTGGCGCGGCTTCCGCGCGGCGCGCCTGCCTGCGCGGCCTGCTGTCCGGCTCGAGCCCCTGCCCGAGCCCATGCCAAAGATTCTGCCCAAGCCCCTGCCTGAGCCAATACCCAAGCCCCTGCCCGAGCCCATGCCAGAAACCCCGGGAGCGACCTTGTCGAAGCCGAACACGCTGCGGATTTCCGCCACGCGCCCCAAAAGAAATATAAAAGCCAGCCCCGCCCCGGCATACAGGGCTATCCATTTTGCGGATATGCCCAGCCCGAACGCGAACCCGCAAGCGCCCAGCGGTATCAGCACATCGCGCAGAGGGCGTTCATGGATGCCGTTCATGAAGCTGTCGAAGATGAACAGATACATAACTAGAATAAACAGCGTGGCATATGAGTCTATAGAGGTAAGCCGCGTCTGGGCGAAAAGCATAAAATCAAACATCATTAAAAATGCGGCGCAGAACGCGTAACATTTTTTATCAAACAGCTTTTTCGCAAAGACATATATGACGGGGATCATGGCTGCGCCCGCCAACGTGCCCATAATCCGCCACCCGAATGGGTGCATGCCGAATATAAGGATGCCCGCTGCTATAATAATTTTACCCAACGGGGGGTGCGTCGTTTCATAGATACTAAGGGAGTGGATGAATTCGTATGCCGTGCGTGCGAAATATATCTCGTCAAAATATGTGCTGTTTAACAGGTCCGGGCGCTCCGGTACGGTTTCTTGCTCGTCGATCAAGTTGCCGACCGAGCCTGTGCTCCATTCTGAAACGACGCTGGATTCGTTATTTATTAATACGGGCAGCACGCCGGTGAGCCCGTCCTTGTCGACGCCTTTAAACGCTATTTCATTGAGCGCCAGCCCCGGTACTGCCGCCACCATTCTAATGCCCGTTACGCCGGGCGCGTCTACATTGATGTTCATCCACTCAAAAAAAGCTTTGTTGCCAATCGTACACAAAAGATCATCGCCTACGTAAAGGTCGTACTCACTGACATTCTCGCTGTGCGAGATTACATTGCTGTTGTATATTACTTCGTTCAAGTGGACCGGCCCGTTGGGAAACTCAAAGAGGACGCTGTCGGAAATCTCGGCTGACTTCCAATACGTCTGCGGGGCGGTAAAGCCGCCCAGGCGGTATAGGGCGATTACCAGGTACACGGCGGTCATAATTATAATGATTGCCGCGTCGGTGCGATCGAACCTCGGTTTTATATATGGCGTATGCTGCAGATGCGGCTCGCGCTGTTGCAGCTGCTGTTGCTGCTGCCGTTGTTGCTGCTGCCGCTGCTGCTGTTGCTGACGTTGTTGTTGCTGTATATGTTGTTTTTGTTGCTGCCGTTGCTGTGCCTGCTGTTGCTGTGCCTGCTGTTTTTGTTGTTGCCGTCGCTGCTGTGTTTGTCGCTGCCCCGCCTTTTGGCCCGCTCTCGGGCCATCCCCCGGCGAATTTCCCGGCGTATCCCCTGGCCCCTGCCCCTGCCCCTGCCCCTGCCCCTGCCCCTGTCCCGGCCCAGGGCCCTGCTCCGGCCCCTGCCCCGGGCCCTGCTCCGGCGGCTCCCGGTACCTGATATTCAACGAGATCAATACTATAACGGACAGCAGCATCAATATGACGAGCATGATAATGATTCTCGCCCCGATCGGCGTGCCATATGGGCGGGCCTCTGCTACCTCGGCTTCCACCGCCTGCTCTTCATAGTAGAACAAATGCAGGTAGGCCCCCTCCGGCGCATAGTCCAATTTTTCCAAAGTGACATCGTCGAACCATGCTACGCCTAAGCTCTCGCTTGAATAGCCCCCAAGGCCGACAGCCACCCATATTTCCGTCTGATCGCGTCCCGTGCGCCCATACAGTTCGACCAGTTGAAAATCCCCATTGCTGCCTTTTAAGCCCTCGGTCACGGCATGGGTGCCCAGCACGGAGACGGCTGCGCCGAGGCCCGTATCGCCGATCGACTCAGTTTTGATCCAGCAGGATATTTTATATACGCTGTCAGGGTCGGCGCTGACCGTTTGAAACAGCCTGACGTCGTTGATTGATCGGCTATCGATGCGCACGGAAGCCGAGCCGGAATGAAACACATCCGCGTCGATAGTGATTCGCGAGATTCCGGGCTCGCCCGCTTGCTGCGTGCGGTAGTCATATACCCCCCAGCCTGGGGAGCCGCTCTCGGTAACGTCTGTCTCTTCGCCTTCTTCGAACCCGGGGTTGACTAGTGCGATCTGCTGCCCATCGCCGACAGCCGCAGCGCCCCCTTCCATCGCGCGCGCCGTCGCCGGCGGCGCAAGCAGGGCGGACAGCAGCAGACCTAATACAAAGACGCTCACCGCGCTGCGTTTAATGTTGGCGCCCGCAGCCGCAGCCGCAGCCTTGATACTCTTCGAAAGCCTCCCGGGCAGTCCCCGTATTTGGATGCCCCTAAATGCGAAGAACCAAATGGATATCGCCGCAAACACATTCATCGCGGATATTATATATATCCAGTTGTTCCCGTAAAAAGTGGAGCTTGCAAAGACATAGAAAGCGGAGAACACTATTATCGTATTTAGATAGCCTGACAGTGTTATAAAAGCGTACAGCGCAAGCAATGGGCTTCGTTTGCGCACAGGCACGCCGCCTGCGAAAAGTACATGGTCTTTTACGTTGAATATATAAGCTGCGAGCAGAAGGGGCAGGGATGGGAAAAAATACCGCTCGTGCATTCTGTGGCCGAAAGTGACGATGCCAAATATCAATATCGCCGAGCCCGCCAGCAGGGCGTACCCACGGCTGACGCCGCGCTGTTCCCTCGCGCAAAAGACAAAAAGGCCTGTCAGTAGCGTGAAAATGAAAATGGCGATCATGCCCCATGTCGCATATGAAAAGACAAAAAGTGTATTGGAATCGTCGATCCAGTTGCCCCCGATAAGCGCATAGAAATTAAACGCGTTCATCGTCGCCAGCGTGTATCCGGACAATGTGTCCGTGTATAGGTCGATTATCCACATAGGGCCGTGCCGCAGCGAAAACGGTAAAATCATAATGACGCATGTAGCCAGCGCCGATGCCAGCATCTTTAGGGCGGGGCGGATATCCTTGTCAATGATAAATTTGTGTAGGAGCATGAAAAATGCCACGGGTATGAATATGATGCCCTGTGGCTTGATCAGCACCGCGAACGCGTAAAAAATACCGGACGCGTAGTAATGGTCGCCCAGATATGCCAAGATCGCCAATAAAATCATGAGCGACAGGATTGAGTCGACCTGCCCCCATATCGTCGAAACAAAAAACACTACAGGGTTAAAGAAATAAAATGCCGCCGTCAACAGCCTCGCGCGTTCGGAAAAAGCCGAAACTGCAGGAGTGGCAAGGGCGGCAGGTGCGGCAGGTGCGGCAGGTGCGAACGCGGATGCACGTGATGTTGCAGTGGCTGAGGCAGCAGGCGCTTTATTCATTGATGTGGACGCTTTGTTTACAGATGCGGAATCGTTTTTGCTAGTCGCGCCGATCCGCGTTTTGGCGCTATGTGCATTGTTAGGCCGGACATAGCCTGGCTGGGCATTGCTTTGCTGGGCATTGTTTTGCTGGGCATTGCCTGGCTGTTTATTTTTTATGATGTTACGCGGGATGAATTTTCTGATGTACCTATATACCTTGCCGCCTATACTGTGTAACTCGGCCCGTCCCGTCAGATGATATATGATCGCACCGCATGCGATATCGGCTATTATTGACGGCAGTTTTAGCAATGTTATATATGCGGTGCTGTCGAGTGGGATGCGCAAAAGGTTTCGGATTTTGCCGAGAATTAATAATATATACATATATCCCGGGGGATAGTCGATAAACCAGCCGCTGTTTTTGTCATATAAAGTGATGAAGTTGTGTGCCGCAGCTTCCGACCAGCTTTTGAAACAGGAGATATCGGAAGGGAAGCCTTCGATGGCGCCCGCGAAAAAGATTCTTATCAGTAAAGCGGCAGCGGCCATTATATAAAACCGGCGCTTCCATATATCGGCGCCGATGTAGCCGGCGTCGGTGTAATTGGCGCCAGCGTCGGCGCTTCCAGCACCGGCGCCTCCAGCGTTGCCATCGGCTTCGGCTCTCGCAGAACCTGCAGCGACCGAAGGCCCCGCAGCCCCCACAGAACCCGCAGCGCCGGTTGCGGCCTGTCGGTCCAATGCCCTGACGCGCTTGTACAGCAATGCGAAAACAACGATTGTGTAGATAACTATTATGATGAACAGCCTGTTGATATCGGATTCACTCATTATAAAACGCCTTGATCGTTTTTTGTATATGCATTAAATACGTCCAATGGGGCGGGTTGCGCTTTCGGCGTACTTTGTGCCATCGGCTTCCTCAAGGTACCGCGCCAACGCGCGTACCCACACCCTGCGGCGCGATGAGGACATCGCGCCCTACAACCCCCGCGCCAACACGCGTACCACAACCACCGCACCAACGCGCGTACCCACAACCCCCGCGCCAACGCGCGTACCCACAACCCCCGCGCCAACGCGCGCCCTACAACCCCCGCGCCAACGCGCGTACCACAACTCCCGCGCCAACGCGCGCCCTACAACCCCCGCGCCCGCGCATTGAACCTTCGGATTTATCAATTATATACAGATACGGTTTATAAATCAATTTACGCGGCATTTGTTTATTATTTGCTATATTTGTGGAGATTCACCAACAACGCCCCGATACTGGTATAATATATTTTATGATTACATTTAAAAATGGGGGATTGCGGAAAATGGGTATACAGATTAGCAGATTTACAAAGGAAAAGGCAGAAAGCGCGCACGCGAATACGATCCTTGCGATGCCTGTGCTGCCCGAAGGGGTCAAGGCGCCATTCAGCCACGCCTACGGTTATTTGGAAAATGGCAATATGATGGAACCGCACGCGCACCCGACGCCTGAGGTCTATATTGTCATAAGCGGGAAGGGCTATGTAATGATTGACGATGAAAGGCAGGAGGTCGCCAACGGCGATGTCATCAACATCCCGCCGGATGCGTCGCACTCCATGATAGCGCAGGAGCAAGGTGATTTTTTATGGGCCGCGTTTTGGTGGAAAGCGGATAATTAATATCCATATAAGAAGGCTATAAGGAGGCGCGGCGTCCCGGATTGTAATGGAAGGCAGCGTTGCGGCGCCAGCGCTAGCATATGCAGGGCGCGGCTTTCGCCGCATCATATCGCGCCAGTGCGCCGCGCCCGCTTAATAATATATTAAATGTCCAGCTCCGCCACGCCCGCAGCTCAGATGCCTAGTTCTGCCGCCGCGCCAGCCGCTAAAATGCCCAGCTCTGCCGCCGCGCCAGCCGCTAAAATGCCCAGTTCCGCCACGCCCGCCGCTCAGATGTTCAGCTCTGCCGCTTCGCCCGCCACCAAAATGCTTGCTTCGCCGCCGCGCCCGCCGCACCGCTTAAATGCCCAGTTCCGCCGCCGCGTCGATCAGCTCCTTGGTACCGATGACGGTGACGCGGCCCTGGTCGTACTGTTTTTTGACCCAGTCGTTCAGTTTCAATACGCGCGGGTCATCCTTAGACAGCTTTTCCCCGATATACAGGTTCTGCCCGGCCCACATCGCTATCCCGGCCGCCCCGGAGGTCGCCGTGATTGTAATGCCTGGCGGGCTTTTCAACAATTTTTCAGTGTCGAAAATATTGTATATCTCCTCGTCTTTTAAAAGCCCGTCCGCGTGGATCCCCGCCTGCGTGGTGTTGAACTCGGCGCCGACGTACGGCGTCTTGGGCGGGATTTCGTATTTCAGCTCGCGTTCATAGTATTCCGCGATGTCCCGAATGACCGTCGTGTCCATGCCGTCGAGCGTGCCGCGCAGTTGCGCGTACTCTATCACCATCGCCTCCAGCGGCGTGTTACCGGTACGCTCGCCAATGCCCAGCAGCGAGCAATTCACGCTGGACGCGCCGTACAGCCAGGCGGTGGCGGCGTTGACGACGGCTTTGTAAAAATCGTTGTGCCCATGCCACTCCAGTTGCTCGGACGGGAAGCCCGCGTATATGCGCAGCCCGTATATGATCCCTGGGATCGAGCGCGGCAGCGACGCGCCGGAATAGGGAATGCCATAGCCCAGCGTGTCGCACGCGCGGATCTTCAGCGGGACGCCGCTCTCTTTTGATATGTTATACAGCTCGTTCGCAAAAGGCACGACGAACCCGTAGAAATCGGCGCGCGTGATGTCCTCGAAATGGCACCGTGGCTTGATCCCGACGGCGATAGCTTCGCGGACAATGGCCAGATAGTCATCCATGGCTTGTTTGCGCGTTTTCTTCAATTTATTGAAGATATGGTAGTCCGAACTGCTCACCAAAATGCCGCATTCCTTCAGCCCGAGGCTCTTTGCCAGCTCGAAATCTTTCCGGTGGGCGCGGATCCACCCGGTAATTTCCGGGTACGCGTAGCCCAAGTCCTGGCACTTGTGCATGGCTTCCAAGTCGCGATCGCTGTACAGGAAGAACTCCGATTGGCGTATCTTTCCATTAGGGCCGCCGAGTCTGTGCAGTAACTTATATAAGTCGACAACTTGATTGGGGGTATACGGCGCGCGGCTCTGCTGCCCGTCCCGGAAGGTCGTGTCGGTTATCCACATTTCCTCCGGCGGATCGATGGGGTTGACGCGTTGGTTAAATGTGCATTTTGGGATTTCCACATACGGGAACATCTCCCTGTAAAGATGCGCTTCTTCAACGTCCTGCAGATTGTACCTGTATTCCGACTCCATCAACATTTTGCGGTTCTTGTCAAAGTAAATCATGATGTTGCCCCCTCTCAATACATTAATTTCCGACCTCCGCCGATCGCATCGGCCTACCTTGCCCCCTACCTGCCCCTACCGCACTTCCGTGATGCCGTATTCCTGTGTGCCCAGGCCCAGCCTTTCCAATTCCTCCAGTTGGACGTACGGATTTTTACCATGCAGGCGCTCGAACAGATGGCCCGATTCGCCAAGCTCCGCCCCCGAGGGGACGCCCTGCGCAATCAGGTTCTCGAATTTTATGGCGTCCAGCGACGCGCGCTCGACGGCGACTATGTCCGAAGAGGCCATTATGCCTATGTCAGGCACCAGCGACGGCGTGGACATGCCCCAGCAGTCACATACGGCTGTTATGTTCGTCAGGAAGTTGATGTAATATGAAGACCCAGGCTCAAACTCCTCCAGCACCGACTGCGTACACAGGGCCATCCCGACCTGGAACTTTTTGTAATGGTCCTCTTCCAGGCTAATCGCACCGGTAGGGCAGACCTTGACGCAGTGCTGGCAGAACGTGCAGTGGTGGAAGTCAAAGCTATACTTGCCATTCTCGTCGAACTCGTTGGCGTCGTGGTTGCAGCTCGCTATGCATTGCTCGCAATGCGTGCACTTCGATTCATCCCAGGAAATGCCCCCTTGCAACCTGTGTATCTGCTGCCTTGTGCGGTGGGTGACGCAGCCCATGGCGATGTTCTTCACGGCGCCGCCCAGGCCACAGCAGCCATGCCCCTTTACATGCGACAGATCGATGAAAACATCCGCGTCATATATATAGCCCGCGACGTCCACATTGGTAAATGTCTCATAATCGACATGCTTTTCGTAATAATATTTCGATAAAAGGCCGCAGGCGTCCAGGATCGGGACGCCCAGGTACTCTTCCGTGTAGCCACGCTCGCGCGCGCTCGCGACATCCTGGTCGGCGATGTAGAGATGCTTGGGCGCCCCTGCTTTTAGCTTGTCTACGAGGATTTTGACAAACAGCGTGTGGATGGTCGTGAACCCGACCTCCCGCCCCACATGCATTTTGATAACAGCCGTTTTGCCTTTGACCATATCAACAAGGCCGCTTCGATCGATAAGCCGCGAGAAACGTGCGGGCAGCGTCTGCTCCGCGTCATATTCCGCGAAATCCATGGGTGCGAACAATACATCTGGCTTCATTTAGCTAATCCTTTCAAATAACAGTATTTGTAACAGTATTTGTAATAGTATTTGTAATAGTGTTTGTAATAGTGTTTTAGTTGTATATGATGTATATATTGGAATCTTTCGTGCGGCAATGCGGCGCCGACTGGTTCGGCGGATCGGCGCATCCGTCAGTCAGGCTGTTCGATAGCCAAAGAGGGACGGGAAAAATACCGAGGCTGCAGTTATTGCTATAGCCGATATCAGCCCGCCGAGGAACACGCACAGCAACGACTTTTTTAGATCGAAGCCTAAAAACGCAGCTATCGCACTCCCGGTCCACAGGCCTGTCATGGGGAGAGGAATGGCGACGAATATTATCAGGCCGATTTCTTTGTAACGCACGACCTTTTCCGAACCGGCGCGCACCTTGCGGTTGACAAAGTTCGTAAAAAAGTCGAGCCTGGGGAAGCGCTCCAAAAAATTGATGATGGCTTTAAAAAACAGCAGCACGAACGGCGTCGGCAGCATGCTGCCCAGCAGGCTGACTACCATGACGGGCAGGGGAGGCAGCCCCATCGCCCAAATGCCCAGCGGTATCGCGGCGCGCTGCTCCGTCAGCGGTATCGCCGAACCGAAAAACACGCCCCAATATCCAAGAACCTGTAAAAATGCCAAAAAATCGCCCATCATCAACCGTGCCTTACGCATAAGCCGCCAAAAGAGTTTCACAACAGTATATATTATAAACGCATAGTTTGTAAATGCTCAGTGAACCATCGAACCATCAACCATCCCAAGTGAACCAATCCGATTGTTGTGTTGTATCTGTGTTGTATCTGTGTCGTATCTGTCGTTACTAATACGAATCTGTCGGCTCGGAAAATGCGATTTCCCTCGCCTAACGCCCGCGATGCGGGCGCGCACCGCTTTGCGTCGCGACAATCATCACGACTCAAGATTCGTGCCATTTTGGTGGCTGGCACAGTCGTGATGACTGTTCCCCCATTGGAATACCCCGTCATTGCGGCCCGCGAAACGCGCTTCGAGCCGCAATCTTCCCGCAATCGACACGAGATTGCGGATCAAGCCCGCAATGACGATGCTTCGAGAGCTAGGAGTAAAAAATAACTATCTGGCATTTAATGAGCCGCCCGACCAGTTCAGCAAATCATGCGATAAAAAACTGCGCCGGGGGCGATGCCCAGACGCAGTTTAATATCATATCAATCGAGACGCGTCAATTCCGATGCACTAGCAGTAGCAAAGACGCGTCAGTCCTGTTGTGCTAACCGATTCTTTAGCGGCTGGACATATAGGCCAGCATGTCGTCGTATGAGTCGGTCGAGACATATGGCATGATTTCCGGATCGTTCAAATCGTCGAGCACGGGCTGGACTCTCGGCAGCATCCCATCGGCCCATTCGCGCCACAACTGCTCTATATTATCAGAGTTTGCCGTGGCCATCATTTCTATGGCCTTGGCCTTGACCTCCTCGATAAAGATGCCGTACCTTAACCGGTTGGGCGTGGGCGTGTAGAACAGGTTGTAGTCGAGGTGGCGCCGCGTCGCGTTGTCGTTGTCCCAATCCTGCGACCACTGGTACTCCGCTATGTCTTCCGGCAGGTACCTGGGGTTGTTCAAGTCAGAGTACCCGCCGCCAAGCAATATGCGCCCCAAATATCCGCGGCTGCTTGGGGGATATGGATCGACATAGTTGCCCAGCTCGTTTTTCTCCCACAGCAAATTAATGGTGCCGTCCGCGTTGATGGAATAATCTTTGTCTAGGATGCCATACTTTGAGACATAGGCGCCTTCCTGCGACGTCAGATAGTCGCATATGTCAAGATAGCGCTCCATCTGCTCGTCCGTGACCCGCGCGGCCATGGAATGGCCCGACCAGTAGCACGGCGACTCTTTTTGCCAGTAATCGTTGTCGTCTATAGGCGACGACACTTTGGCGATTTGAACGCACAGTTCGCGGTCCAAGTCGGGGAATGCGGCGACGAGCTTGTCGCGATAGTCGCGGATGCGCCCTATGCCAAAGTTCTCGTTGATTGTGACAAGCTGCCCGGACGTGAACATATCGGCATACATCGAAGAGTTCGTGTCCACGACGATGTCCGGCCAAATAACGCCGCGCTCCATCAGCCCCACCGCTATCTTCAGCCCTTGGACAAAAGGCTCGGTCGCCGGCAGCCATACATACTCGCCGTCAATGGCGGCAAAAGACGTTTCCTCCGTGCCCCATGTCGTGTGCTGCAGTTGCCAGATGCCAAAGCAATCGGGGAAATACCATTGGGGAGCGCTGGCGCCGAATGTCTTACCCTCGCCGTTCCCGCCCGGGTCCTGTTTGATGCACTCCTCCACCATTGACCAAAATTCGTCCCAAGTGTATACGTCGTCTTCTTTGCGCATGCCTACCGCTTCAGCCCAGTCCGCGCGGTACGCGAACATCATGGGGACGCCGTAGCCGTACTCGGTCAGGTCCTGCTTGGCGATTGTCGCGTACAGCCGCCCGTCGATGGTCATCAATTGCGGCCCGATCATCATGTCAAACACATTTTGGAGATTGGGCCATCTGCTCATGTCTTCGGGATAGGGCTTAAAATGCCCCTCGTCCACCCACTGCGTCCACTCGGCGTACAGGTTCTCGTTCAAGTCCATCCACAGCAGGTCCGGCAGGTCCCCGGATGCGACCCACAGCCTGGCTTTGTCATGGCGCTCGCCAAATTGCATTGGGATAAACTCATAGTCCATGTTGAATTTTTCTGTGAACCACTTATAGAGATCGTCCTGGCCTTGTTTGTCGGCGTCGGTGATATTCGTGGATATGGTCACATATGTGTCATATTGGCTCGAACCTTCCGCCGCCCCTGCAGCCGCTTCAGCCGCCGCCGCCTCCGTCGCCTGGGCTGCCGTCGTGGCGGCTGCCGCTGTCTGCGCCGCCGTCGTCGCGGGCGCCCCCGTGGTGGCGGGAGGCGCCTGCGTGCCGCACGCCGCGAGCATGGACAGCGCCATCAATAGACTGACTGCGATAAATAGTTTTCTCTTCATGTTCCCTCCGTTAATAAATTTATTTATTCAGGTTATCTTACGATAGTTTCATGCGATAGTTCGATTATGTTTTGCATCCCCGCATATCCTGTGTATATCCTGATAGCGTGCTTATATCACCCTTTTACCGCCCCGATGGCCAGGCCCTGCACGAAATATTTTTGCAAAAACGGGTACACGCACATAACCGGCGTCATAGTGATGACGACGCTGGCCATCTTCACGCCGTCCGAAAACGGTATAATGCCCGCCTCCAGTAAATGAGACGATGTGTTTGTCGTCCCGGCCGCCTGTATAATCCCCCGGAGGACGAGCTGCAGCGGCTGTTTGAACGGGCTTTTTATGAACAGCATCCCATACCACCACTCGTTCCACCGCTCGATGCCGTAATACAGGCTGAATGTGACAATCATGGGTACGGCGAGCGGCATGATGATCCGCAGCAAAATCGTAATGTCCCCGGCGCCTTCGATTTTCGCAGATTCCTCGAGCTCCTCGGGAAGGGATGCGAAATATTTGCCCATTACCGTCATATAAGCAATGGAGAGGCCGGTCGGCAATATCATCGATGCGTACGAATCCATTAATCCCATATCCCGGATGAGCAGATAGAACGGGATGAGCCCGCCGCTAAAGAACATAGTAAAAATCACCAGGTAATGCAATAGCTTCCGGAAAGGGAAGTCCTTCGTGAACGCATATGCCATGCCCAGCGTCAATAGGACATTGTACAATGTACCAAATACGGTGATGATTGTAGTGACGCCCATACCGGTGAAAAGGATCCTGTTTTCGAACACGATGTAGTACGACTCATATGTTATCGCCTTCGGGAACAGGAGGAACGGCTCCCGCACATATATGTGTTGCGGGGTAAACGATATCAGCACGGAGTTGTAGAAAGGGTAGAGGACAATCACCGCGAACGATAGTATAAAAAGGAAATTGACAATGTCGAACCATGTCGTCCGGACTATCATGCCCGATTTCATTTTTATGTTCCTTTTATTATTTCTACTTTTATTGCTTTCATTGCTGGCTGGCATATCGTCGATCCTTTATACAATGCCGGTGCCGTTGAACTTTTTTGCGATGAAGTTCGCCGACAGCAGCAGGATGCAGTTGGTTACGCCTTTAAATAGCCCGACTGCGGTGCTTAGCCCAAAGTTGGACGGCCTTTGGAACGTGATTCTATATATATATGTATCTATAATATCCGCGACCTCGTATACCGTCGGGTTATACATATTGATAATCTGGTCAAAGCCCGCATCCATCGAGTAGCCTATGCGCAGTATGAACGTAACCACCACTATGGTCGATATGCCCGGCCATGTGATGTAGCGGATGCGGTGCCAGCGGTTCGCGCCGTCTATCGTCGCGGCCTCGTACAGAGCGGGATCGATCGCGGTGATTGCTGCCAGGTAAAGGATGCAGCTCCAGCCGGATTGCTTCCATGTAAGGAAGAATATCAAGATGTACCTAAACAATGCTTTATCGGTCAGGAACTGGTATTTGACGCCGCCCAGCGAATAAATCAAATTGTTGATCGCGCCGTTCATTGACAGTATGTTCATCACTATCCCGGCTACGAGCACCCACGACAAAAAATGCGGGAACGTAAATATCGTCTGCGTAACGCGCTTGAATTTCCGGAGCCGCAGCTCGTTCAGCAATATGGCCAGGACAATGGGGAACGGGAAAAAAAAGACAATCTGCATGTAGCTGATTATTATTGTGTTGCGGACGGCGAACCAAAATTCATTATTTATGAACAATGATTCAAAATTCTGCATGCCAACCCACGGGCTCGACGTTATCCCCAAATTAGAGCGGAAATCCTTAAACGCAAGCTGTATCCCGTACATCGGGACATAGCGGAACAAGATGAAAAACGCAAAGCCGGGCAACACGAGCAAATACATGTACCTGGCGTCCCACATGCGTCTTGCCAAGCTTTTTTTGTTTTTACCAAAAGTTCCGTTGTTACGAGCAGTAGCGGACAAAACAATCCCCCTATCGCGGTTCCCTTTTGCGGCTCCGTGACACAGCCCTTTATCGCGGCCCCTTGTCGCGGCGCTGCCTGGTATAGCATAAAAATATTAATCGGATGCGCCAGACAGCGTTTTGGCCATGCCGCCGGTTGTGCTGCTTGCTGGCTATTAGGTTGTTTATGCTGTAGGCTAAGATGCGGATTATAATACAGGCTTCGATGCGGACTATATTGCGATTTATAACTGAGTATTATACTGGATAAAAACTACGGAGCATATTTCTTGTCGCTCCATTTGATGACTATATGGTGAATATGCTACCTAATATACTACATATACTACGGAAAGCGATTGTATCATATACTATAAAAGATATCAATTGCGATCTGGATATTAATTCACGTATTAATTCACGTATTAATTCACGTATTAATTCTATATACAGCTTGCTTGCTGCTTACAACTTGTTTGTGGCTTGATGTAGCTTGATGCAGCTTGATTGTAGCATGATTGCATAAAATACATATTGACATTGACGTTACGTCAATATGTATAATGTGTGCATTATGTGATGCAGATTACAGCATCATGCGAAATAGTCGATATGGGGGGGATTATAATGGCTGAGCTACCGGAAATCGCAAAACTTTCAGGGCAGATGAAAGCCGCGCTGGGCGGGAAGATTATTAAAACTGTTGATTTGTTGCAAGAGAAGTGCGCGAACGTGGCGCCTAGCGAATTTCAAGAACGCGTCGCGGGCGCGGAGGTCGGCGACGTATACAATAAGGGGAAGTGGATCGTCACCGCGCTGGGCAACGGTGAGCATATCCTGCTGTCGCTGGGGATGGGCGCGGACATTTTGTATTTTGAAAGCGAAAATAACCTGCCGGAAAAATTCCAGATAAAGGTTATGTTTGAGGACGGCGCCGGATATACCGCGCGCTTCTGGTGGTTCGGCAAGTTTTTGCTCGTATCGGGCGACGAGCTTTTGTCTGAGCCGAACACCAAAGACATCGCCATCGACCCGTTCGACGATAGGTTCACGCCGGAATACTTCGCGTCGCTCATGGAAGGCAAAAAGACGCAGGCCAAAGCCTTTCTGATGAACCAGAAAAATGTCGGGGGCATCGGCAATATGTACATGCACGACATTTTGTTCAAGGCGCGCCTGCATCCCCAAAAGAAGATATCGGACATGGGCGGGGACGATGTGCGGCTGCTGTATGACAGTATAAAAGATGTTTTGAACCTGTCCCGGTCCAAAGGCGCGTTTTCGTATGAGGGCGATTTTTATGGGCAAAAGGGCAGCTATTCGATGGAATATTTTCTCGTCGGATACAAGGAAAACCAGCCCTGCCCGGTCTGCGGCGAGACGATCGTTTCGATGAAAACGGGCAGCACGACCTCGTTCATATGCCCGGTGTGCCAGGTGCTGTAGCGGGGGCAGCCGTACCATAAACATAAAAAAGGGCATCCGCATTGGATGCGAATGCCCCGTATGTTTTTCTATACGCGTTTTTATTCGTCTATGTCGATGACCACTTTGCCTGTGTTGCCTGTCGCGAACAGCTCCATCGCTTCGATGATTTGGTCGAGCTTGAAGCGGTGCGTTATCATTTTTTCCAGATCGATGTTCTTTGCTTTTATGAAGTCGAGTATTTCATAATGGTTCTGCCTCGCCATGATGGACGAGCCACGGATGGTGAGCTCCTTGCCGATCATGGGGTAGAGCAGCACTTTCGCGTCGCCCTGGTCCCCGATGTGCCCCGGGAACCCCACGCATACCATGATGCCCTGTGTGGCGGCGGCCATAATCAGGTTCATCTGCGCCTGGATGGCGCCCGATGTCTCGTACAGCCTGTCGGGGCCGACGCCCCCGGTCATGTCTTTGAGTGTCTTGACCACGTCGGCTTCCTTGAAATTGATCACCTCGTCCGCGCCCAGTTCTTTTGCGAGATCGAGGCGGATCTTAACGCTGTCGATGCCGATGACGCGCGCGCCCATCGCCTTCGCGTATATGACGCCGCACAATCCCACAGGGCCGAGGCCGCTGACTACCACGGTGTTCATGCCGTTGGGGGGGCCGAGTTTCTTCATCGCCGAAAAAGACGTGCCGGCAAAGCAGCCGATGAACGCGCCCACCGCGTAAGACACGTCGGCGGGGAGGGGCAGGCAGTTCTCTTCCTTGACCAGACACTTCGTCGCGTCCGTGCCTTGCTCGACGCCCGCGAGCGCTCTCCTGTCCACGGTGCAGAACTGCGGGTAGCCGGACATGCACCATTTGCACTTGTTGCAACCAATAATATGGAACAGCGCGACGCGGTCGCCGACCTTTGCCATGGTGACGCCGGGGCCGATGGCGGACACGACGCCCGCCCCTTCGTGGCCCATGATGAGGTTGCGGTTATGCCTGGGGTTGGTGAGCGAGCCGAGGTCGGAGCCGCATAGGCTTGTAGCCTTGATGTCGACGACGACCCAACCGGCCTCCGGCACAGGATCGGGGAATTCTTTGATTGTCATTTCATTGATGCCAGAATAAACTAGTCCACGCATATGAAATCTCCTTGTATAAATTTAAATATCTAGCGGTTGTAGTTCGGTATGGGGTTGCCTTGCAGGTATTCCGCCAGTTCCGCGTGATCCTTTGGCTTGTATTCGAGGGCGTTCAGCTCGTCCAGCACCTGTTGCACCCTCGGCATCATGGAGTCCGTCCACGCCGTCCATTCGGCTTCGATCGTATCAACCGTGGAGGTAGCCAACAACTCGATGGCCTTCGCCTTCACCTCAGCCACGAACATGCCGAGCTCGTCCTTCTTCGGCGTGGAGGCGAACAGCGCCACATAGTCCACGTAGCCGATATGCCCGTTCTCCCAGTCAAAGTCCCAGATGCGCTGGCCGTCCAGGCGGTCTTCCTCGGGGATAGTCACATTGTTGAACGTGTTCTGCGCGTCGGCCTGCACCGGGCGTGCGTAGAATGTCCTGCTGTTCGACGGGTACGGATCGACAAAGATGCCGGCCTCGTTCTTTTCCCACATCACTTCGACGGTCCCGTCGGCGTTTTTCTTGTAGTCCTGACCTTCGATGCCATAGAGGCGGAAGTTAAGTCCATCTTCGGTCAGCAGCCATTCCCACATGTCGAGGAAGCGCGTCATCTTGGCTTCGCCCACGCCCGCACGGAACGAGTTGGCGCCCCAGTGGTGCGGCGACTGCTTCTGCCAGAAGAACGAGTCGTCCACCGGGGAGGAGACCCTGGCCGGCATGTACATCAGCCTGCGGTCGCCATCGGGGAACGCCTCGATCATGCGTGTGCGGTTACCGCGTATACCACCCGCTGTCGTGTGGTGCGCAACCGTGACCATCTGCCCGGCGTAATAGAGATCCTGGTACAGCGTCGAGTTCGTGTCCGTTACGAGATCGTTCCAGATCAGGCCTTCGTCATACAGCTTCTTCGCTTCTTTCAAGCCGATAAGGTATTCTGGCAGCGTCGGGTACCAATAATATACATCTTCGGAGAGCATGAAGAATGGCTCCTCGAACCCCCACTCATAATTTGTCGTTTGCCATATGCCGTAGCAATCTGGGAAGTAGAACTGCGGCCCGCCGGAGCCGTATGTCCTGCCGGGGCCGTTCCCGCCCGGGTCTTGCTCCAGGACCGCGCGGACCATGTCCCACCACTCCTGCCAGGTGTAGATGTCGTTTTCCTTCCTCATGCCCACGGCTTCCGCCCAATCGGCGCGGTAGCCCCAGCCAAGGCACACCATGTAGTCGTGGGTGTCCATGTCGCGCTGGGCGCCGATGGCGTAAACTTTGCCCTGGCGCGTGGCGATGTCGTCCGTGATATAGTTGTCGAACGTGTTTTTGATCATCGGCCAGCGGCTCAGATCGTCGGGCAGCGGATCGAACAGGCCGCTGTCGGCCCATTGACACCACTCTGTGTAGATGTTTTCATTATAGTCGACCCACAGTACGTCGGGCAGGTCGTTTGACGCGGCCCATATACGGGCTTTTTCGAAGCGTTCACCGAATTGCATCGGTACAAATTCCAGGTCCACGTTGAACTTTTCGGTGAACCAGTCGTACATGTCGGTCCCCGGTATCCTATCGGCATCCGTTATGTTGTAAGAAATGGAAAGCCTTTCACCGTACGGGTTATCCCCCTCAGCGGTTGCGGCCGCTTCCGTCGCCGCCGCCGTGGTCGCCTCTGCTGCGGCTGCCGTAGTCGCCGGGGCCGCCGTTGTGGCGGCTTCCGTCTGCTGCTGGTTCGTGTTGCCGCCGCAGGCGCCGAGCACCATTATTATGGTGATGACTAGACCTATGATGCGAATTGCGTTTTTACTCATTTCTTGAATCCTCCTGTTAATATTTTACTGCGCTTGTCCAGCCAGGTTTCGTATTGAGCGGCATCCCCCCTCTCTCCGCACATATCTGCATATCTGCATATGCTATTTCAACCTTTGACGGCTCCGATGGCCAGGCCCTTGACGAAATATTTCTGTAGAAACGGGTAGACGCACATGATCGGCGTCATCGTTATCACGACGCTTGCCATTTTTACCCCTTCGGCATATGGTATTATGCCAGCGTCCATCAGGCTCGAGGACATGGCCTGCTGCCCCGTCGCCATGATGATCCCCCGCAGGACGTATTGTAACGGCTGCCGGAACGCGGATTTGACGAACAGCATGCCGTACCACCACTCGTTCCAGCGATCCACCGCGTAGTACAGGGTGAACGTCACCACCATCGGCATCGCGAGGGGCATGATGATCCGGAACAGGATGGTCAGCTCCGACGCCCCGTCGATTTTTGCAGACTCGCTGAGCTCGTCGGGGATCGCGGCGAAATACTTGCGGATGACGGTCATATACATTATCGAAATGCCCGTCGGCAGGATCATGCAAGCCAATGTGTCCATGAGCCCCATGTCCCTGATGAGCATATAAAACGGTATCAGCCCGCCGTCGAAGTACATGGTGAAGAAGATTAAGTACATGATGATTTTTTTGCCGGGAAAGACCTTGTTGAACGAGTACGCCATCAGTACCGTCAGCAGCATGTTGTACATCACGCCCAGCAGCGTGATCCGCAGCGTGACCCACATGCCGGTAAACAGCGCCCTGGACTCGAAAACGATATAGTATGAATCGGTGACGATCCTCTTGGGGAACAGCATGAAAGGCGATCTCACATAGTCCGCCTGGGACGTGAATGAAACCAGTACCGAATTGTACATGGGATACAGGATCAACAGGCCGAAGATGGCCGTGAAAACAAAATTTATATAATCGAACCAATTGTTACGATTCAGATAGCTTGAACGTTGCCTTTTATGTAAACCCGCTGCAGCATTGGAAATATGAACCGCCCCCTTATGTAGGAATTAAAGCTATGTTGGAATTAAAACTTTGTAGAAATAAAGCTGTTAGTGTTGCAACCTGCCCGTCAGACGATGCCCTCGCCGCTTATGCGGACGCATATAGCGTTCGTCGTTACGAGCAGTATGCAGTTAGTCAGTCCTTTGAACAGCCCGACCGCCGTGCTGACGCCAAAGTTAGCCGGCCGCTGGAACGTGATCCTGTAGACGTAGGTGTCAATAATGTCCGCGACGCTGTAGACCGTCGGGTTGTAAATATTGATAATCTGCTCGAACCCGGCGTTCATCATGCTCCCGACGCGCAGTATAAACGTCACGATGACGATCATGGATATGCCCGGCCAAGTGACGTAGCGCATCTTGTGCCAGCGGTTCGCACCGTCGATGGTCGCCGCCTCGTACAGCGTAGGGTCGATCGCTGTTATTGAGGCGAGATAGAGAATGCAGCTCCAGCCCGCCTCTTTCCAGAGCAGCGTGCCTACCAAGAGCTGGCGAAATACGCTTTTATTAGTTAGAAACGTTACTTCGCCACCGGTGATGACGCGCAAAAGGTTCGTGATGGCCCCGCCGGAGCCAAACAGGTTCAGGATCATACCGCCGACGATGACCCAGGACAGAAAGTGGGGCAGGGTGTATATCGTCTGCACGACCCTTTTGTATTTCATCATCCTGATTTCGTTCAGCAGCATCGCGAGGATGATGGGGAAGGGGTAGAAAAAAGCGATCTGCATGAACGCGATTATCAACGTGTTCCGGACCGCAGTAATGAAGTCGACGTCAATGAACAGGAACTCGAAGTTGTACAGCCCGATCCACGGGCTGCCCGTTATGCCCGACTGCACTTCATATTTCTTAAATGCCAGTTGGACGCCGTAGATGGGGATATACTTGAAAATAACAAAAAATGCGACGCCCGGCAACAGGAAAAGATAGATGTACCTGCTCTCCCATATCCTGAACAGCAAGCCTTTCTTCCTGAGCCCCGAATTCAACGCAACAGCGGGCTGTCCACTCAAAACCATCATCTCCTTTTAATACATTGTGAGGTGTTTGTTATGTTGTCTGTTATATTATCCTGATTAGTTGGTTGTTGTTTTTTGTGTTATTAATTGCGCATGACAGTGATGCAGGACTAGCGAAATGATATTATATCTATAATCTATTCAAAACTGGGTTTAGACAATGATATCAAAGTATATTTTTCAATGTCAATGACTAAACGGCATAATGTAAACATATACATTGTTGGATTTCGCACATTGGCGCGCTTGCGGCCCCGGCGGCCCCGGCGGCCCTGGCGGCCCGGTAGCCACGGCTAAAAAGTGTCTTGCATCAATTAAATATAACAGTCTCATGCAGTAACATGCAGTAACTACATTTAATAATGAGTAATAATGAGTAATAATGTATTTAAATTTCTTGCAAAAAAAATATGCAAACAGTATAATCCATACTAACAGCCATGCGCAAACAGAGTACAAATTAGGCATTTGCAACATTTCAAAACATCCTACAATACCACGTAGCGCACACGCGGCAACCGTTCTGTTTGATGCCGCGCCCTGTACCTACGCATATCGAAAATGAGGGGGGAAAATCCATGAAAAAAGTCACCATTCTTTTTCTCGCAGCGTTGATGGTCATTTCTATGGCATCTTGCGGTTCGCCGACAACGGGCGGCAACACGACTGCAGAGGCCCAAACCACCGCTGCTGCGCCCGCGCAGACCACTACGGCTGCGCCCGCGCAAACTACCAGTAGCGCTGCCGCCGAAGAGCCGGCGGAACGCGAGATGGTCGATCTCGTCTTTTATTGGCAGGGGGACGGCAGGGTCGACAACGAACGGGTATGGACGGCGCTCAACGAGCTGACTGCAGACGCCATTCAGACTACGGCGACCCACAACTTGATATCATGGTCCAATTCCAATGGTATCGACCTGCTGATCGCCTCCGGCGATTATGTCGACGCCACATATGCGTCTGCGGGCGCTTACGGCAGGCGCGTGCAGCAGGGCGCGTACGCTGAGCTGACAGAGGAGATGATGCTGGCCCATATGCCCGATCTCTATGCCAAGATACCCATGCTGGCATGGGCGCAGGCCACCATCGACGGCAAGGTATACGCGATCCCCAACATTTCTGAGGAATGGTCGTATTACCGCGCCATCGCGCTTAGGGGCGATTTGCGCGAAAAATATGGCGTCCCGGAGATCACGTCCGTTGACATCTTGGAGCAGTATCTTCAAGAAGTGGCCGACAATGAACCGGGCATCCTCCCTTGGGATGCAAACGCAGGCTACGCGTATTATATGCGCCAGATCGTCATGGATCAGGAAGTCGACTGGATGTTCTGTTCGCAGAACATGAGCATGATCCCCGGTTATGGCTACGAAACAAGGGACGACTCGGGCGAATTGTTTAATGTTTATGACACAAAAGAGTTCCACGATTATCTCGCCAAAATGGTCGACTGGAGAAAGCGCGGCTTCTGGAGCGCCAACGCGCTGAACAACGACAAGCGCCAGCAAGACAGTTTCCAGAACGGCACCAGCGCCATTGCCATGGAAAACAACGGCACAGTCGCCTCGTGGGTCAGGCAGGCTAACACCGCGCACCCCGATTGGGAAGCGGAGTTTTACGACAGCGCCAACAACGGCGGGTTCACCGTTCTGCAGACATCCTTCCTAAATAACAGCTTCTGCATAATGTCGGTGTCCGATCAAGTGGGCCGAGCGATGGAATGGTTGCAATTTCTAAAATGCAACGATGAGGCGTTTATGCTGATGCGCAGCGGCATTGAAGGCGAGCACTGGATCGACGAAGGCCCGGGGCTCATGTCAACCGGCCCGAAAAGCGGCGACTATGGGGACTATACCAATTGGTGGATGAGCCAGGTCGACATGCACCGCCAGGCGACAGACGCGCTTCCTGTCTATCTCGATAATATTGAGAGCTACAAAAACCGCACTTTCGTCAATAAGGTCTATTATTTCTTGTTCAACCAGGAACCTGTGGCTGCGGAAATCGCTGCAATGACAAATATCACATCAGAATACTTAAACGGGTTGTTTTTGGGCATGTACGACGACTGGGAGGGGACGTTAGCTACGATGCAGGCCGCATATGACTCTGCGGGCCGCCAGAAAGTTGTGGATGAGTACAATAGCCAGCTAGCCGCGCATTTAGAAAATTTCGTTTTAGACTAATATGTGTTTCGCTAAGCATGTAATATAATACATGCAACGCAACGCAATGCAATGCATAGTAGAATTATGCAATGCAACGCAACACAATGCAAAGCAGAGTTATGCAACACAACGCAGTGTAACATAACGTAACGTAACGCAACACAACGCATATGTTGTTATGGCATAATTATAAATCGTACGCATCCGCGCAATCGGTATTACTAGCGGCCAGTGGCGCCGCAGAAAGGATAGGTTATAAATAATGAAAAAAATTCGCATGGGCGTCGTCGGGGTCGGCGGCATATCCGGGCTGCACATCGGGGGGACGCTAAAGAGCAAGGACGCGGAGCTGATCGCTGTCTGCGACAGCGATCCCGCCACCCTCGCATACAAGGGGGACCTGTACGAAATCCCCGAAAACCGTCGCTTCCTCAACTACAATGACCTGATCAACTGCCCAGATGTGGACGCTGTCTCCAACTGCACGCCCAACAATGTGCATTTCGAGGTCATAATGGCGACGCTAAAGGCCAAAAAACCGCTGATGACCGAGAAACCTATGACCATGAACGAGGCCGAGGCAGAGCAGGCCCTCGCCGCAGCCAAAGAAGCTGGCGTCCCCACCATGATCGGCTTCACATATCGGTTCTTTCCAGCGCTGCGCTTCGCCCGCCACATAGTGCGCAGCGGCGAGCTGGGCGAGATTCGCCATATCTACGGCTCATATAAGCAGGCGGGGTCCACCCGCAAAGAGGCGCCCCGCGTATGGCGCTTTAACAAGGCGCTCACAGGAACCGGCGCGCTGGGCGATTTGGGTTCGCATTCGCTGGACATGGCGCGTTTCGTCTCCGGGGGCGAGTATGTGAGCGTTTCGGCGGAAATGGGCACATATGTCAAAAAGCGCGTCAGCATGAATGATTACAAAGTGTATTACACCGACGAGGGCCGCAAGATGGATCGCATTGGCGACGAAATCCACTGGGAGGACGTCGATGTCGACGATTACAGCCATATGCACCTGATGATGGACAACGGCATAAGCACCGCTTTTGAGATCACCCGCTGCGGCTACGGCAAAGGCAACTATCATCGCCTCGAAGTGCAAGGTAGCACCGGGGCGCTCGTTTATGAAAATGACGCCGACGAAGACCACGCCCCCAAGCTTTACATATGCATTGGCGAGGCCATGGGCATGAGCCGCTCGTACCGGCAGGTCGACGTCCCCAATACGTTCAAGGTGGACGAGATGCAGTGCTTCTTCAACCTCATCAATGGTAAAGGCGACGATACGCTGCCCACCATCGAGGACGGCTACAAGAACATGGTCGTGCTGGACGCCTGCCAGCGCTCGAACGCAGAGGGCAGGCGCATCATGCTGAAGGCATGACAGCGGCGGCGGGACCGGCGATTGCCGCGCGCAAGCCTAAACACCAGCGCCGCGGCACCTGGCGCCTCATCAAACAAAACTGGATGCTTCTGGCAATGATCGCACCGGCCGCAGTGTACTTCTTCGTCTTCAGCTACGTACCCATGCCCGGCATTATCATGGCCTTCAAGCGCCTCAACTTCACCCAGGGGATTTTTGCGAGCCCCTGGGTGGGGCTCGAGAACTTCCGCTTCTTCTTTATCTCGGGGGACGCCTGGTTCCTTACGCGCAACACTATCCTATATAATCTGGCGTTCATGATAGTCGGCACGACTATGCAGGTGAGCGTCGCGGTGGTGCTTTCGGAAATCGGTGCGAGGGTGTTCAAAAAGGTCACCCAGACCATGATGTTCCTGCCGTATTTTATATCAATGGTGGTCATAGGCGCCTTTATATATAATATATTCAATTATGAATTCGGCGCCTTCAACACGCTGCTGGCGGATTTGGGGCTTGAAAAAACGAATGTCTATTCAAACCCGGGCGTTTGGCCGGCCATCCTCATTACCCTGAACACCTGGAAAGGGCTCGGATATGGCACAGTGTTATATCTGGCCGCCATTATGGGCATCGATCAGGAAATCTACGAAGCGGCCGACATCGACGGCGCGAATGTTTTCCAGAAAGTCCGCGTCATCACGCTGCCCGGTATATTGCCAACCATCGTGACGCTCACGCTGCTCTCTGTCGGCGGCATTTGCAGGGGCAATTTCCAACTGTTTTACAATGTTGTGGGCAGCAACGGCATGCTCTACAAAATGACCGACGTTATCGACACCTATGTCTACCGCGCGTTGATGGGCGCGTCGGATTTTGGCATGTCGGCTGCCGCAGGTTCTTATCAATCGATCTTGAATCTTACGATCATCCTTACGGTGAATGGGATCACCCGCCTCATCGACAAGGATTACGCGCTCTTCTAAGGCCGCCGCGCCAAAGCCGCGCGAAAGCTGTGTTAAAACCGCGCGGTGCGCCATATCGAAGGGGGAATGTGAATGTCAACTGCTTTGGGGCAAAAGCCCGCGCCTATAAAGCTCCGCATGTCGGGCGACCGGATCGCCTTTATGGCCATCGCCTACTCATTGGTGGTTTTTTGCGCGGTTGTCTGCGTCGTACCGTTCCTGATGATCGTCACAGGCTCGTTCACGGCGGAGGAAGCCATTTATCGCGACGGCTTTCGGCTCATACCGCGCGAATGGTCCCTGGAATCGTATAAGCTGCTCATAAAAGGCGGCGTGTCGTTGGTCAAGGCGTACCAGGTCACCGCGATCCTGACCATAGCCGGAACGTTTTTAGCGCTTATGCTCTCCTCGATGACGGCATATGTGCTTAACCGCAAGGACTTCCCCTGGCGTAATATGTTTTCGTTCTATTTTTATTTCACTACGCTGTTTTCCGGTGGCCTTGTGCCATGGTACATGTTGGTAGCCAAATACCTGAACATGCGCAACAACCCATCTGTAATGCTGATCGTCAGCCTATTGAGCGTATTCAACATCCTCATCATGCGCAACTTTTTCAAGTCGGTCCCCGACTCCATCGTTGAGTCGGCAAAAATCGACGGCGCGAACGATATGATGATTTACTTAAGAATCATGCTACCGCTATCCGGGCCTTCGCTTGCCACGGTGGGGCTGTTCATTGCTTTGGGCTATTGGAACGAATGGTACAACGCGATGATCTTCATCACAAGGCCGGAGTATTTTCCATTGCAGTATTATCTGTACCGTACGCTGAACTCGATGAATTTCGCGGCGCAGGCCGCTGCGGAAGCGGGCGTCGAAATACCTATCATGCCGACGCAGTCCTTCAAGCTGGTCATGACTGTTGCGGCCACCGGCCCCATAATCTTCCTATATCCATTCGTGCAGCGCTATTTCATCAAAGGCATTACCATCGGGGCGGTCAAGGGCTGAGAGGCTGGCCTTGCGTGGATATACGCTTGGATAAACAATTAGTTCAACGCTTGGATCCAGCGCTTGGAATAATGCTTGGATCCAGCGCTTGGATTAATGCTTGGATCCAGCGCTTGGATTAATGCTTGGATCAACACTTGGATTAACGCTTAGATCATCGCAATGGTTTGTGCGTGAATGTGCGTGTGCCTTGCTCGAAGTCTGCTACGATGTCGCCATTGCCGGACAGGATGAACTTATATGTGGACAACCCGTCCAGCCCGACGGGGCCGCGCGCGTGGATTTTGCTCGTGCTCACGCCTACCTCCGCGCCGAAGCCATAACGGAACCCATCAGAAAAGCGGGTCGAGCAGTTATGGAATATGTTGGCGGAGTCGACGTATGACATGAACGCGCGCGCCGCGTTCGCGTCGTTTGTTATAATGGCGTCCGAATGCTTGGAGCCGTATGTGTTGATGTGGTCGATTGCTTCAACCGCGCTGCCGACGACTTTGACGGCCAGTATGTAGTCCAGGTACTCCGCGCCCCAGTCATCATCCGTCGCCGCCTCGACGGGGCGGCCCTTGAGGATTTGCAACGTCTCGGTGCAGCCCTTGAATTGGACATATGGTTTTTCGGATTTGGGAATGGCGTTGGCAGCGGCGTCGCCACTTTCGCCGCCGCCGATGCCGCTGCTTCCGTTCCCGTTCATATGATCCCACAGCGCGGGCAGGAACACGGAGGCGATGTCTCTGTGGACGAGCAAAGTCTCCGTCGCGTTGCAAACGGCTGCATATTGGGTCTTAGAGTCCGTCACGACTTTGACGGCCATACCGATATCCGCCGCCGCGTCGACATAGCAGTGGCATATGCCGTCGGCATGCCCGAGTACCGGAATGCGTGTATTGTCCATGATGTATTTTACGAATTCGTTGGAGCCCCGGGGTATCAATAGGTCGATGTCGCCGTCCATTTTCAATATCTCCCTGATTTCAGCCCGTGTTTCGAGCTGGTTTACCCACGCTTCGGGGAGAACATTGCCTGTGTTTGCTTCGCCTGTGTTCATGGCGGCGACCCCGCCCCTGCCCACTGCGGCGTCCCTATCCTTGCCCACTGCGGCGCCCCCATCTGTGCTCCCGGCGGCGTCCCCGCCTATATCCCCGGCATCGCCTGCGATGGTAGCCTCCTTTATCAGCTCGGTCAGCAGCCGGTTGGTTTCGGACGCCTCGGAGCCACCCTTCAATATCACCGCGTTGCCGCTCTTTAGGCAGAGGCAGGCGATTTGCACGAGCGCGTCCGGCCTCGACTCAAATATGACCCCTATGACGCCGATTGGGCAAGAAACCTTCCGCAGGACGAGCCCGTCGGACAATTCGGTCGCGAACAGTTGCCTGCCTACAGGATCCTCCAACGATATGAGGCTGTGTATACCGGCAGCCACGGAATCGACCTTACCCGCGTCCATCCTCAGCCGCTTTATGATTGGCGCTGGGAGGCCGGCGCTTGTCGCACGCTCGACATCGAGCATATTGACTTCGTCTATGCGTTGTTTGTTATCTACAAGCTGCCGTGCGATATTAGCCAATGCGGCATTTTTTGCCGACGAATCAAGCGCGGCCATCGCTATCGCCGCGTTCTTAATCTTCCCCGTGTCAATTCCGTTCATACGCCCTCCGCACTATAGATACACAACAAATACACAACAAGGGTATTTTGGTATTGTGTTTGATTTTAGCTGATGTGTATAATTATATCCTGCGAAGCAATAGTTTACAATTTCCGTATGCGCATGCGTATGCACATGTTAATGCGCATTCGTCATGCGCAATAAAATGCACGCAATAAAATAAATAATGTATAGAGGATTAAACATGGATAAAATGATGAAGGCTTTGGTATTGACTGATGTTGGCAAGCTGGAGCTGCAGGTGCGCACGGTGCCGACGCCCGGCGCGGGCGAGGTGCTGGTCCGCGTAAAGGCCTGCGGCATATGCGGGACGGATCTGCATATCTTCCACGGCGACGAAGGCTCGGCAAAGAGCACGCTGCCACTCGTGCTTGGCCATGAATTTTCCGGCGAAGTCGCGGCTGTCGGGGAAGGGGTACAAGGCGTGAGAATCGGCGACCGCGTCGCCGTAGATCCGAACTGCGCATGTGGGCAGTGTTACTATTGCCGCCTCGGCAAGCCCCATTATTGCGAAAACATGCTCTGTTACGGCACCATAGCCGAGGGCGCGTTTGCCGAGTACTGCCTCGTGAAGGAAAAGGTATGCTATCTTCTGCCGGACGGTCTGGACTTTTTTGCCGGGGCGATGGTGGAGCCCGTGGCTTGCTGCCTACATGGCATCGATCTGTGCGGCATAAAACCGGGCGATAATATACTGATCATCGGCTGCGGACCCATAGGGCAGATAATGGTGCAGCTCGCGCGCGCGGCGGGGGCGGCGCGGATCGCGGTGCTCGAGCCGGTCGCGACGAAGCGCGAGGTGGCGCTCCGGTATGGCGCAGCGGCTGCGATCGACCCGGCGGCGGAGCGGGACGTTGCGGGCGCGCTGCGGGCGCTGGGATTTACTGACATCAATGTTGTAATCGAATGCGTGGGGAACACGAAAACCATGCGCCAGGCTATTGACCTCGCAAGCCCGATGGCGACGGTCATGCTATTTGGCCTGTCGTCGCCACGCGACGAATTTTCTATAAACCCGTTTAACGACTTGTTCAGAAAAGAAATAAAGCTGACATCCTCGTTCATCAACCCGATGACGTGCTCCCGCTCCATCGGGCTCATGGCAAACGGGCGGCTTTCCGTAGACGGGATAATCACGGACAAGCTGCCGCTGGAAAAGGCTGCGGAAGCCTTCACCGACGCCGCATACCGTAAAAGAGGCAAAATCCAGGTTGTGTTCGAATAAAGTTTTATAATGATATGATATAGCAATAAGTATGCTTATCGATTCTTAGGCGATTGTAAAAGTCGCGGACGCACAATGTGCGTCCCTACATATGGGCAGCCAATTTTGCATATATACAAAATGTTGTAGGGGCGAACAGTGTTCGCCCGTAAAATGCCGGCTTTTACAATCGACTATTATCAAT
>Ga0099364_10000358_pt2 | contig 56842 bp, 54 predicted proteins | sample TergutTh196P3_FD_73070 | JGI IMG/M metagenome (GOLD analysis project Ga0099364, IMG submission 73070) | Microcerotermes parvus P3 segment gut microbial communities from Pointe-Noire, Republic of the Congo - Th196 P3 | ecosystem: Host-associated > Arthropoda: Insects > Digestive system > Gut ... | reverse complement strand
GAAACACCCGTCAATTCATCCAATCCCTTAAAATAATTAAAGGAGCCATCGAGCGGATCGACGATCCATCTCAAAGACTCCTCTTTTTTTTGGGAAACCCAGCCGCGCTCTTCGGATAACACCGGCAAACCGGAAATCGCCAACGTGCTTAAAATTATTTTTTCGCTTTCTTTGTCACTCGACAGCTTTATATCGCGGTTCAAATTTTCGTCAATACGGATATCCCGCCTTTGCCGCAGAAAATTCCCCGACTCTCGCGCCGCGCTTTTCGCTGTCTCCAAATATTCGTGATATTTCATTTTGAAATACCCATCAATGCCGCCCTCTTACATATTTATCCAAAAACATGTCGAGCCAGCAATGGAGCAGGCAGGCGTGCGCGCTTTCCACAAGTCCGTATGTGGAAAGGGGGACATAAAAATTGAGGTTTCCCATTTTGCGGGACTTATTGTCTTCGGATTTCCCACTTAAAGTGACGATAAACATTCCTTTTTCTTTCGCGGTTTCAATTGCCTTTATGATGTTGGGCGAGTTGCCGGACGAGGAAATCGTTATGAGCATGTCTTTTTCCGAGCACATTTTTCCAATTCTGTACGCAAAAACGTTTTCGTATGAAATGTCGTTGCTTACAGCGGTGATATGCGCCGTTTCAGAACATGTTAACGTGAGCATGTCAGCATTCTTGAAACAGTCGTGCGACATATGTTCGGCCATAGAGGCGCTTGCGCCGTTGCCGATCAAAAAAAACAAACCGTTGCCGTCTCTGCGCTTTTTGCTTTCATCAACCCAAGCCTCAAGGGCATCGTTTGCGTTGAAGATAATTTCGTCAAGATTCGTCGCGGTCGTATTTTTCAACGCCGTAAAAAGTTCATTCGCATATTCTTCAAAATACTCAGGCAATTAATATTGCCCCTTCCAATTAATTACATCACTCAAATCGTTAAAGATAACAGCAAAACCTTCGGCATACGCTTGATCTATGCGGTAACGCCCTTGAAAAGGCATAATCTCCTCAAGGGAATCAATAATACTTTCCGACAACAACTGGTACGCTATCTCAAAAAAATACATAGATGTGATTAGCAAACGATGCTTTTTCTTGTCGTAAACTGTTTTCAAACTGTCAGGCGACAGAACGTCGGCGCCTAAAAATTTAGTTCCATGTTTAGCCGGGTCATTATCGTAAAACATAAACTTTGCGCCTGTATGCCTGATTGTTTCGATATATTCTAATCCTAAATTTGATGCTCCAAAAAAAATAAAACTTGAATCGTAATTGATTTGATCGGTTAGTAGCATGCTCGTAAGTGCGCTTTTTTGATAAGTTAAATAAGTGTTTGATATTACATTTAAAGCTATTTTCGCATAACCTTTCTTTTCATCAGAGTTTAAAAAATGATCGTCTAATTTCATTATTCGCGTTGCTCTAAACATGAACGCTTCGCAGAATTCTTTTACAGTTTTATAATTGTTTGCTATACCCCCTCTTATGCCTCCCTTTCTGAGCCTTACGTAGTATAGATATTCATTTAAAAAGTAACCTGTTAGTTTTTTTGTAAAACTAGAAAACGTTTGCCACGCATCTTCCCCGTACTTATCACACGGGAAAAATAGATCGTGCTCATATATAGCGCTAGTCCTAATCAGTTTGCAGTACGCGTTGCCAGGCATTATTTCAGATGCGTACGCCCGGGCAATATCTTCATAACTAAGCACTCTGTCCCAATAGCTTTCTGCAATTTCCAACCAATTTTCGAGCTCTTTCAACTTATAATATCTTTTTCTCTTTTTTGCGATGTCATCTGAAAAACGACATAAGTCATATCCCACAAAATCCACGTTAAATTTCTCCGCGATAGCATACGTTTTTAAACATAAATACCGATCTGCGCTGTCATCCGCATCCACAAACAGGACATACTTGCCCTTTGCTTCTTTGATTCCCAGATTTCTGGCTCCGGCCAGGTGGCCCGTGTTTGTGTCGCGAACAATCAACCGGATTTGTTCATACCGTTCCGCGTATGATTGGCAGATGCCGAGGCTGCCGTCTTCCGAATGATCGTAAACAATAATGATTTCATAATTGTCAAATATTTGATTCACCAAAGAATCCAAACACTCGGCCAAGTATGGTTCTACATTGTATACGGGTAAAATGATGCTAATAGCCGGATTCATTTTCATCCCTCCTCGTTATAAATAAACAGTGAATCAAAGTTTGCAAGGTGGAAAACGTCCAGTTTTGAATTTGGCGACGCATTATAAATTTTTATTCCACATTTTTGCGTCTCCTTATAAGCAAGAGAATAAGCTTCAAGCACTTTTTCATATTTTGCGGTAAAAGTCAAAATACGATTGCAGTAATTATCAATAAAGTGATTACCTTTATCAAGGTTAAGACCGGAATTCTTTCCCTTGCTTTTTTCATCATACTGATGTGAAAAATCAACTCCAATCAAATAAATAGGATTGCAGCCCATGATGGCAGCTATCTGCAGCATGGAATATGTAACTGTGGCTCCCCAATATATTATTGACGGTTTGAGTGAAAAACGCCTTATCCCTAAGGAGGGAATCTCAAGATTATATGGAACTATATTGGGATATTTTGTTGATTCTAAACAGTCTAAACAAGCCAAAGGAAGAAACTTCACGATATTTTCCGGAAGTTGATCCATAGCTTCCGATAAAGTTTGATTGATATTCAATACGTCTTCCATCATCCAATAAGTTGTATGAAATCCCCATTGAGGAAACGCTTTATAAACCATATTGGAGCCAAAAGTTATCTCGTCTTTTATTTTGCTGATATCTATCTGATTTAAGGAAGGCCCGTTTCCTAATACAAAGCATCGTTTTCCCTTATGGATACCCTTGAAATCATAAAGATGGCGGGAAAAGCCGTATATTGTATCCAAGTCCGGCTCTTTTTCATAGCGCAATTCAAGTAAAGTCTTATAAAGTTGTATAGTCTCGCGTCTTCTGCGCAGACCGGTTGCTTTATTATCCTGCGCGCTCGCATATTCTCTGAGCATCGCCTCCTCGTCTTCTATAAAAATTATTTTATCCTGCTCATCCAAATGGAACACCGTGTCAAAACCCATTTTGTACACTTGGGCAAAAATATGAGTATACCAACCGCTTGCGATATATATATCCGTTATTTCCCTGTCAAATTGTTCCAACTCTTTTGGGCTGACGACCTTCAGGCCTTCTATTTCAGTTCCCCACAAATCGGCATTATTGTCACAAAAACAAAACAAACTGTCTTTGTAAGACGGTTTATTGATTAACCTGCCTTTTAAACCAATCCCTCTTTCACCCGCGCCAAATATAACAATGTTTCTCAACTACGTGCCCTCCCGTTTATCGCGGAAAATTTTTTCCCGCCGCATATCGCCTTCACAATGCAATATTTGAATAAAATGTTGCATTTTAAGAAATTATATCACGTTTCAAATTTTACAATATTCACAATATATAGGCCCGCAGGACGAGCCGTCCGCCTCCTTGAATTCTTCATAGTAAAGTATAGCCCACATTAACCAGTAGTGTCAATTGTCAAGAAGAATTCGTTGTAGTGTTGTCAGAAATTCTGATTAACCACGCTGCCGAGACACTCTTTCTAATACCTCTTATATCGCCGTTGCAAAACCGCTCACGACTTCATCCGGTAAAGACTCGCGGTATCCGGCGGGATTGGTGTCCACTTCCGTAACGCCGTCATCCGTGCCCATTGCTCTTAGGCTGAACGCGTCAAACGACGTACCGTATTCGTATTCCCATTTCGGGTAGATCACGACCTTTTTGCACCTCACGAACGAGATCAGGTCGCATATCCCGCTCCTGTTCATTATCGCCCCGCCCGCGTACTTTACGACTAGCGGAATATCGCCCAGGGACATTTCGTATCGAATGGTCCCTTCGATCACTTCCTCTCCTGCGGCGACGCTTGTGGCGACGATGTAACCTTTCGCCGCCAGTTTTTCGGCGGCGGCGCTCCAGAATCTCGCCGGCAGGTTCGGGGTCGAGTACGCGTATGGGAAAAGGACAACCGTCGCGTCTTTTTTTATCATTTCATTTTCAATCAAATAATTCAGATAATCGCAGCCCGGAGATATTTGAGGTATCTCCAATTTGGCGTCATCCGGCAGGCCGAAGATATTTTTTTTATAAACATCCGACAGATTTATGCCCTTATACCCGAAAAAATTCGCGGGCCGGTCCAATCGTCTGGCCGCGTCGCAGATTATTGTATTTGTGGAAGAATCTCCCCGAAATTCGTAATAATGTTTCAGTTTATTCAGCCTCGGCATATCCATCACTTCGACATTCCCTATGCCGAACAAACCGCATATTTGCCTGTACGGTTCTCTCGGCACGACCAACAGCCATTTGTGGAAGCCGTTTAGCCGGGCGTATTGCCTGATGAATCCGCAAATCATGTAAACGTCGCCTATGGCTGGATAACCACAGAGGAAAACCAAGTCTCCGGCGGACAGCCCGTGTTTTTTCCGAAGCCTTCTTTCGAGCATGTAACCGCCGAACACGCGGCGCAGCGTCATCAAAAAGGCCGGCAAACCACAGTCTCTGGCATCCCTGGTGAAATATTGGTCGGCGACGCGGAATAGGTTTTCGTTTTCGGCGAAACCGTACCTGCCCAGCTCCCGCGCCATCTCGGGGAAGAACCGGGACGCTATCAGCACCGCGTAATCGCCCGGCTCGCGCGCGAAAAATTCGGACGGCACCCAAACCGGAAACCCGATTTCGCCTGAAATCCCGGAAGCTTGCAGGCGTTCGTCGTTATTCAGCAGCGCCTTAAAGCGGCAGCCTCTTTTCGTCACGCACCTGTTTATTACCTCGCCGACTTCGACCGCGCCGAAGGAGAGTATTTCCTTCCCGGCAAGCAGCCCTTTTTTATGAAGCCGGTCGATATTATTTTCTATTTCCCTTGCGAACTCTTCTTTGATCAGACCCACCCCTTTTTATGGGCATACCGTTCGTGAATACGAAAGCGGCGAAAGCGTCCGCTTCCGTCAAACCCTTATAGCCGACCATTCTGTGGGCGTATCTGCCCTCGGGAAGCGCGAGGGACACGACAAGGAAATTGTCGCTGAACTGGCAGAGGCAATAAAACCTGAGGAGAGATTTCACCTCTCTGTCTGTCAGCGCGGCCATTCTGAGGGCCTTATCGCGGAATTTAGCGGCGAGCGAAGCGTTCACCGCGTAAAACGCGTCTTCCTCGCCATAATTCCGCTCGTTCAAAAAGACCGATACACAGTTGCGGATCTCATCCGGGCAGGACAATTCTTCATCGGGGAGGAAAAACACGAAATCGCCGTCCGATATTTTCTTTTTTATATCGAGCCAGACGCGGCGTCCAAGAAAAGCTTCGTATACGTCCTTTAAGATCACAGCGCGCCGTCTATTTCGAAATCCAAATCGAACGCGCCGTCGCGGTCTTTGTTGTGCGCGAAGGCCGTGACCAGTCCCGACGGTTTGCGGTCGTTTATCAATATCCGCTCGCCGGGCGGGAGGCCGAACAGGATATCGTCGTACCTGATGCCGTTGTCGTTCAGGAATTTCGACGTAAGCTCCCTGTGCGAGGAATCCCTCGCGGTTAGAATCAATATATAGTCCTCCGGGGGGATCTTCGCGAAAAATTCCTTCACCCCGCCAAGGAGGGCATCCCCTCCGCACAGATAGCCGTCGTGAACGACGAGCGTACCGTCCATGTCGAATATCCATGTCTTTCGCAGGGAGGAGAGTTTCAGCGCGTTCATTTAATCACCTCGGACAGGTATCGCAACCCGTTATAAAATGCCCCGCACACGGAGTCATAGTCCTGCCACGCGTATGTGGTGAGCGATAGCCATATTATGGTGTGGATCGTCTTTATCGCATCCGGTGGCGCGCCGGTCAGTTCGAGGAAATGACTTTCCATATCTTCCCAGCCGCTGGAAGCGATTTCAAGCCTTACGCCGCCGTCGTTTATTTCCAGTTCGAAGTCCTTCAGATTGAAGCGGTCATAGTTGCCGGCGATCGAGTAGTAAAGCTTCGCCCAATCGTACAGGGGGTCCCCGTGCAGCTCCGTGAATCCGAAATACCCGCGCGGGTCTATCAGCACCGGCTCGTGCCCGTCCCTCAGCATGATATTTGAAAAGGTCGGGTCGCCGTGTATCAGATGGAACGAACCGCACGCCATATCTTCGATTTTACTCTCAATCTCCCCTTTACAGAAGAAGATATTGCGGTACTCGCGGTCGTTTATTTTTATATATTCCCTATCGGCGAATGGTATGAGGTCGCGGACTAGGTCGAGGCGTTTGAAGGTCTTGCCGATGTAGGCTTCGTGGAGGCTGAAATTGTCTGCCGGGATCGTTTCGATACCGTGCAATTCCTTCAGTGACGATACCAATCTGCCCACGATCTCCTTCTTTCGATCCTCCGTTATATCCCTGTACTCATAAATATTCCGCCCCCGGATTAATTCCATCCGCAGCGGCTCGTATTCGTATATTTCCGGTATCCTCGAATAACCCTTTTCCCTCGCGTACCTGTACCAGTTCCGCTCCCTCTCCGCTAAGGGCTGTCCCTGACTATCGGCGGTTTCCTTGACGAAAACATCCCCCTCTGTGCGCACCCTGTTGAACGGCCTGCATCTGTCCGGCTCCATGTCCTCCATGATCGACAGAAGCCCGTATTCCATAGTGCCGCGCAGCCCCAACTCAACGAATTTTATCCCGCTGTCGCAGAGCCATGCCGTAAATTCCCCGCTCTCCGGCACGTCAGCGATAACGGATTTATCCTGAAAAACGAACAGTCCGCCGACCCCGCAGTCCTCCGAAGGTTCCTCCCTGAATTGCCCGTCGCGGTAACTCCAGCGGCAGCGGAAACCCTGCGATATGCCTAAATAATCCGCGGGTTCGGCGGGGATTTCAAAACCCTCGGGGAGCACCAGGTCCGACCACATCAGCATAAACGCCTCGCCCTCGGGGATCAGCGCCATAGCCTGCCGCAGGCCGCCGCAAGTTCCGGCGCCGCCGGCTTCCACCACCCTGTAGCGGACGTCCGCGAAACAGCGCAGGTATTCGCGCAGCACCGATTTCTTATAGTCCGTTATTATTATGAAACGCTTGCCGGGATATTTTCTAAAAGTATGAAACAGCATCGGCAGATTATTCACCGGCACCAGCGGCTTGGGCTTATTCCTCGTCAAATGCCCGAGCCGCCTGCCTTTGCCACCCGCCTGGATAATAATATATTGAACGTCCATCATCGCCGGGACTCCTTTACGTTATTGTCACTGCGTCCGATTTTGCGGAAAATGAAGCTTTCGGTAAGCCGAGTGAATTCCGTTGTTTTGTTATGCGGCGGTATTAAGGGGTTTTTTATGCTTTTGCCAGTACTCGCGCGCCTGATTGAGACTCATATCGTTTGCTCCTCCCTCAAAATCGGGTTCATCTTCTTGTACACCGCAATCCTCCCAATAGCACACTTCGCAAACGTCGTGTGAGTCGTCTTCTTCAAATGTATACTCGCCACATACGGGGCATTTATGCTCTCTGCTCATCTTTTTGATTTCTCCTTCGCTCACTTTCATAAAGCTCCTGTCCTTTTATTGGTTTATACATTGTACTGACCCCTTTATCGGGATATCCAGACGCCAAATCATTTGCGGCCGTATCATAACGCACAATTTTGCCGGCTTTGTCCATGTAACCCAACACACCATTCCCGACAGGTTTTTCCAAAAGCTCCAGAGCTCTTTTCTCATACTGTTCTGCTGTCAAGCCTGGATATTCTTTCAGGTGTTTATCAGCATGTTTTTTTAGGGTCTTCTTATTTGCAAATCCCCTGACTTTAAACACATTCACGCCCATAGAATTTATTTTAACACTTTCATTGGTGTTTGTCGCGACGGTTTTGGCGTCGTTTCTGCGAAAACTTACGGAAAAAAATCGCCCCAGCATGGGTTTGCTATAAGATTGGGATTGTTCGCGATGAATTCCTCCCTTTCGATGGCGTATTCGACGAGGGCTTCGCCGGTGTTGACCGAAGACATATCGTTTGCTTTGGCGTATGTCACCCTTTCGTTCACGCTTGATTTCGTAAGGGGATACTCGCCGGTTTTATGAAAGCCCATGCGCTTTATATTCAACATTGCGGCGACGTTTTTCCCGAAAATCGCACTTTCACCCCTGACGCACCCGAGAAGGATAAAGCAAATTGCCGCCCGTTCGAAACCACTGCGTAAAAATAAGGCCGGGCATCCGTCCCGCGCCCATTTAATGGTCGCGTCCAGAGAAAACATCCCGCCGTCCCGTATCGTGAACCCGTCCTGCCCGACGACGGCACCGGCCAATGTCTCCACGAGGAACAACATTTTTTTGTCGCCGCCCAGCACCAAATTTTCGAGCCATGACCTTTTGTTCTCCGGGGTGACGTCGAACTGAGTAAGGAATAATTCCTTATAATGCGTATGGGCGAGCGCCATCGTCTCTATCAGCGCGTCGTCGCGCAGATGCGGCGCGTCGAAGCCGCGCAGGTATCCGATGACGTTCAGGTGTTCGTCGCGTATCGGGAATCTCAGGCCGTGTCCGCCGGGAATGCCCTTCATCTTCCTGATTATTTTCGCGGCGCGCTCAATATCCATATTCTAATGTCCCATAATATCCATAATCGCCTCGGCGCAGGCTAACGCGCCCCTCTTGTTCACCAGTCCCTTCAAGGCTTCGCGGTTTGGCGCGAAACGGAGTGCGTCTCTTATCGAATCCGGGCCGGCGTCCCGCCATTCGCCGAGATCAAACGCGGCGCCGATGCCGCTCAGGTATTCGCCAAGCCCGCGCTGGTTGTCCGCGACGGTGAAAACGACCGTCGGTTTCTCCATCGCGAGGGCCTCGTAAGCGGTCACGCTCGCGCTGCAGATCACGCGTCCCGCGCCCGCCAGCAGCGACGGAAAATCCTGCGGAGAGGCGGCGATCTCGACGTTTCCGCGCCCTCGTGCCGCCGCCCGCGCCTCGTCCCCCCGGCGGACGGGAACCAGCGGGCCCAACACTATGACGAGCTTGCAGGCGTCCTCCGGCCACATCCCGGCAATATCGGCCGCGCTCCCCGCAACGTCCGCCGCTCCCGGAACGAACAGGGCGTAATTCCCCTGCCGAGGCTCCATGTTCCAATATTCGCGGCGGAGCGGAGCATAGCGCGGGCCGGAGAGGTATTCGCATGAAGCGGTGGAAGGACGGCAGGTTTCCGCCCCGATGGCGTAATCGATAATTACCCGCGCGAAACGCTCCGCTCCGATGGGGGAAGGGGCGTCTATCACGACGAGCGGCGACCGCGACGAGACGGATTCGTAAAAACCTTCATCCGCTTCATAACTGTCAATTACGGAAAAATCGGCATTGCCGAGCAGGGAGGAAATATCATCGTTGAAAGGATCGGGAAAGAAAAAAGCGTTATTTATTCCAAGAGCCGCAGCCTGCGGCGCGGCGTCGCCGTTGAGCGCCCAGACGGATTCGGCGCCGCGTCCGTCCAGCGCCTGGGACAGCGCGAGGCAGCGGGACAGGTGTCCGCCCCCCGTCACCGGGCCGGCGTTCGTGACGAACAGGGCTTTCATTCCAGCATGTCCATTGTTATCCACGAATCGGCGGGGATGTCGCGCGAGGCCTTTCTTCCGGCGACCCAGTCTATATACTTCGGCATTATCCCGTGTCCCGGCCTCTTGCTGATGAGCATGGCCGCGTCTATGCGTTCGCCGCGTTTGATGTCGGTTCGCGCGTGAAGGCTTCGCCTGGCGTATCCGTATACGGTCTTCTCTTCCTCCGACGGGCCGCGCTTTACGCCGTCGCCCATCGCGGCTTCCACCTCGCGTATCTGCCGCACCATCTCGCGCAGCTCATGCGGCTCTATCGCGAATGAGTGGTCGGGACCCCGCATCGTCCTGTCCATTGTAAAGTGTTTTTCGATGACGGCCGCGCCGAGCGCGGCGGCCGCGACCGATATATGGATGCCGGTCGTATGGTCGGAGAGGCCGGTCGGCACGCCGAACGCGCGCCGCATCGTCTCCATCGCGCGCAGGTTCATTATCGGTGGCGGCGACGGATAGCATGACGCGCACTGGAGCAGAACGATGTCGCCGCCGCCCGCCTCGCGGCAGACGGCGAGGGCGTCCTCGATCTCGCCCATGTTCGCGAGCCCGGTGGCTATGATCATCGGCTTGCCCTTCGACGCGGCGTATCTCACGAGCGGCAGGTCAACTATCTCGAACGAGGCGATCTTGAACATGCCGGACACGGTGTCGAGTTCGTCCACCGCGGCAATGTCGAAGGGGGAGGCGAAGAAGATCATCCCCTTTTCGCGGCAGTAAGCCGACAGCTCCGGCAGCCACTCCCTCGGCGTCGCCACGCTCTCTATCAGGCGCGTGACGTTGCCGCCGTCGAACCCAAGCCGTTCGTCGTCCTTCGATGAATAGAGCGTCGGGGCGCTGTAAATTTGGAACTTCGCGGCGTCCGCCCCCGCGCTTGCGGCCGCATCGATCATCTCGCGCGCGAGCGCGAGCGAGCGGTTGTGGTTGGAACCGATCTCCGCGACGATAAATGTGTGTCCGACGGAGTCGGGGAAGCTTTCGTTTCGCGCCGTCATCGACGCGGCACTCCCGCGATTATGCGGTTGTCCCAATAATTTTTTATCGTTTCGTATTTGGATAACGTGTCGCCGTGTTTAATTGCCGCCGATACGCTGACGCCGCTACATGAAACGCACAGGTATTCGGGCGCGGTCACCGCCATTCTCTTTTCCATTCGATGGACGACAGGCTGTCTGTCCGCGATCTTCTCCTTCAGGCGCACGTCCGGCTGGACGTCGTAGTATCTGTGATAATTCTGGATGTCTATCACGTCGGCTTTGTCCTTCCAGAAATCTATAAACCTGTCTTTTTCATGGATGTTGACGGCAGTCGCCAGAAAACTCACCCGCAGCGCCGGCAGCCCGCCGCTGCGAAGGGATAGGAAATTTTCGACATTCCGGATAATACCGCTCAATGTATGATCCCTCATTTTTCCGTACACTTCCTGCGTGACGGCGTCTACCGATACGCAAAGGTATGTGAGTCCGGCGCCTATCAAGGATTTCGAATGATCTTCATTCAATAAAACACCGTTGGTGTGAAGGAAAATATCCATGACGGAGGTCTTTTTTAACTCGCACATCGCGCGGAGCGTCAATTCCGTATCGACCAACGGTTCTCCGCAACCGCCGATATTGACGGAGGGCAAATCATGCTCGCCGAATTCGCTTATCACCCTTAGCAGCGTCCCTTCGTCCATCGGCTTGCGGAGTCTGTCTCTTCCGATTGAGTGGCAGGTCGGGCATTTCAGGTTACAGGCGTCGACGAGGTCCAAATCTATATGGAGCGGAAAATCCAGGCAGCTTTCAATGTCGCGCGATTTTAATATCTCCCGGTATTTCACATACCGTTCCCCGTAACGTTTCGTCATTATCTCTTCGTAACCGTTCATCATTGATCCTTTCCCGGAACCAATCATGCCACTATCTTACACAGTTTACCGTCGCCGTCAAGATTTCCGCTAAACGCGTCAAAAAAACCGCATACTGACCTTCTTCAATTCCTTCAAACTGAACAGCATCCGGTAATCGGAAATATTCGCCAGTCGGGATAATGTCCCGGCGCGGGAAAGGCATTCGTCTTTTGACGCCGCGTGAATCATTGTGTAGAGCGTGTAGGGGAAATCGGGAAGGGGTTTCCTCCGGTAACAGTGAGAGACGAACTCCTGCGCCGCGAAAAGCGTACCCGCTTCTTCGATGCCGCGTTCGTCCACGCGCCAGACCACCATAGCGTTCGATACGAACCCGATATTCTGATGCCGCACAATCGCGCCGATGCGTTTTAACAAGCCGTTCGCTCGGAAAAACGCGATACGTTCCATCAGTGTTTCCGCCGGAATGCCCAGTTCGCCCGCAATAGCCCGATAAGGGGCCGCGGTGATGGGCAGATCACCTTGAAGCCTTCGTATGATTGCTCTGTCGCCGTCGGATAAATCTATGGTTTTACTCATACCGGGAACCTTGCTTCGACTTTGAATTTTTTTACGGTTGGAAAGCTTAGGACGTCCGCTCCGACGCTCCCGCTTATTTCGGATATCATCCGGTTCAGATCTTCCCAACTCGGGGCGGCTGCGGTGAACCAAATGTTATATTTGTCGTCGCGCAGGTAATTGTGTGTGACGCCGTCATGCCGATTGATAGCGGACGCGGCTTCCTCGACCATCCCGTCGGGTACCGACAGTGCGCAGAGAGTGCCGGCGAATCCCATAGCGGCGCTGTCGAATATGCCGCCGATACGCCGGATAATGTCGCCCTCCTTCATCGAGCGGACACGCGATATAACGTCCTCCTCGCCGAGGCCGAGCCGCCGCGCCAAGTCCAGGAACGGCCTCTCGCACAGGGGGAGACCTTCCTGTATCAGATTGAGCAGTTCTTTGTCATACTCATCCATACCGCTCATACTCCCTGACCCGCTCCAATCTCATCGTCCGTCAGATAACATGCGGGGTCCGGTGCCCAGAAATCCCCCGTGACGGCCTCCGCCCGCGTTCGGAAATTACCGTTGCAGGCATCAAGGAACCGGCAGACGGAGCATCTGCCCTTGAGCAAGGGTTTGCGGTTCCTCAAGCCCCTCTGTATCGGGTGTTCCGCTCGGCTCCATATTTCGGAAAACGGACGGTCCTTTACGTTTCCAAAGCTGTACTGCCTTGAAAACTGGTCGGCGTGTACGTCTCCCTCGCTGTCCACGCAGGCGAACGCCATGCCCGAGCGGTTTCCCCCGTTTCGCTTCAGCATGTCCAGAATATAATCATCCTTAGTCTTTAAATAAAGATAAATCCCGTCGGCGTGATTGTCGACCGTCAGAACTTCTTTTTTTACGCCTTTGTCTTCAAGCGATATTACGCGTCTTACAATCGTATCCATGGCGGCGCGTGTCTGCGCGGGGGTTATATCCTGCTCTATCATGGAACTGCCGCGCCCCGAATAGACGAGGTGATAAAAACAAACCCTGTCGATATTCTCCCGCTCTATAAGATCAAATATCGCGTCGACCCCGGTATGGTTATGCTTGTTGATCGTGAATCTGAGGCCCACGCGCTGACCGGCCGCTACGCAATTCCTTATCCCGGAAACAGCCGCCCGGAAAGCGCCGGGGGTTCCGCGAAAATAGTCGTTCGTGCCTTCCGGCCCATCAAGGCTGATTCCGACATAGCCAACCCCGATCTCCTTCAGCGCCCGAGCGGCGGACCGGTCGATCAGCGTTCCGTTTGTCGACAGGGTCGGACGGATGCCCCGTGCCTTCGCGTGTTTCGCCAGTTCCAACAAGTCGGGGCGGAGCATCGGCTCGCCGCCGGAGAACAGGAGGACAGGGCAGTTCATTTCGGCCAAGTCATCTATCAACGCGCAGGCCTGCTCGTAGGTCAGTTCGTTATTATACGGTCTGTCCTGGGATTCGCTGTAACAGTGGATACAGCGCAGGTTGCACGCTCGCGTGCAGTTCCAAACGACAACAGGCCCCCGCGAGCCGGACGTCTGCGAGTATCTTAAAGCGTCGCCGAAGTAATTTTCTTTGGTGAGTAGTTTCGTTATACTGATCATGAAGTATCAGTCGCTAACCTCTCTAAAGTGACATCCTTAGCTATTTGATTAGCATTGGTGAACCGTTATAAGCATAACGCATTTACAACTGAATCCCAAGAGGTAAATGTCAATTTGTTCAGATATATCTGAATTGTTACAATAGCCCGGATATTATTCTTCTTCGCCGAATGCTTTTGCCTGATTACGCTTGGAATGGATAATATGTGTAATATAGACGGTTTGATTGATAACGCGGTAATACATGATAAACGGATTTACAATAAGCCTTCGATACCCCGGTTGCAGGAACGGGAACTCTGCCTGCGGTATTTCCGTGCCGATAAACGGAGTGTCCTTCAATTGCCGCGCCTTCGCTTCCAGTTTATCGACCATCCTGAGCGCGGCGTTTGCGTTTTCTTCCGCGATATATGAAAATATGCTGCGCATTTGGATGTTTGCGCGATTCGAAAACTCAACCGCGAATTTGCTCATGTATCATCTCCCGTAGGTCTGAAAAAACCCGATCTGCCGGAACTGATGGCATCGAGTTTAAGTCGCGATCTGCTTCTATAAGCTCGATCGTCATTCTCATGCGTTCGACCATATCGTTGTACGCTCTGTGGCTCATCACGACAAGGTCGCTTTCTCCGTTGCGCGTTATCAGGATAGGTTCGTCCATCTCATGGCACATAGAAGAAAATGCATTATAATCGCTGCGTATTACGGATGATGGTTTCGCTGTCAAAGCCTTTGGCATACTCAATGCGTTCATGTTTTCGCCTCCGCATGGTATTTCATTGGCATTATATTACCATACGATGCGGATCTCCGGAATACCTTTTGAAATATTTGAGCGCGATGATCGGTATATGTTGTCAGGATTTGGAAAATCAGCGAATCTATGCGGATTTTGATTCTTTCACATATAAAGAAAAATAACAGAAGGGGGCCTACTGAGATGTTCGATATGCTTTCACAGGAAAACAGGCGATGGGCGGAGGATACATATGAAAAATTAAAAACCAAAATGCGTGCCCAATGCCTCCGCATCGGGGAGAGTATTCCGTATATTCCGCGCGACGGAAAGTATGTGGATTTGGATTCGCCCGAGGGTATTTACTGGTGGACGAACGGATTCTGGCCCGGGATGCTTTGGCAGATGTACAATGCCACCGGCGAAGAATGTTACCGCAAATCCGCAGAAGGTGTGGAAAAAAGGCTCGACGAAGCGCTCATGGGTTATGAGGGCCTGCATCATGACGTCGGGTTTATGTGGCTTCATTCGGCGGTTGCAAATTACCGGCTGACGGGAAACAAAGAATCGCGCGTCCGAGGGCTTCACGCGGCGAACCTGCTGGCCGGGCGGTACAATCCTTCCGGCCGGTTTATCAGGGCCTGGAACGAAGACCGTCCCGGCTGGATCATCGTTGACACTATGATGAACTTACCGCTTTTGTATTGGGCGGAAAAAGAAATAAACGATCCCCGTTTCGGTTATATCGCTCGAAGTCACGCCGACACTTGCCGCGCGATCACGGTCAGGGGGGATGGAAGCTGCAACCATATTTCAATTCTCGACCCGCACACCGGGGAATGTCTCGATAATCCCGGCGGACAGGGATATGCCTCCGGCTCTTCATGGAGCCGAGGCCACGCGTGGGCTGTTTACGGCTTTGCGCTCTCTTACCTGCACACCGGCAATCGGGAATACCTGGATACGGCGAAACGGACGGCCCATTACTTCGCTTTCAATCTGTCGATGAACGACTGGCTTCCGCTCGTCGATTTCCGCTCGCCGAAAGAGCCTGTTAAATACGACTCCACAACCGCCATGTGCTTCGCGTGCGGTATGCTTGAAATCGCGAAACACGTCGGCGAATATGAGCGGATTGTTTATTTTAACGCGGCAGTAAAGACATTACGTGTCTGCGAAGCCGCTTTCTGCAATTGGAACTCGGATGAGGACTCCATCGTAGGGCGTGGTATGGGCTCCTATCACGGAACGGGCCTGGACGCCGACGCGCCGATCATTTACGGCGATTACTTCTTAATCGAAGCTGTGCTGCGCTTAATGAACAAGGCTTTTCCGATTTGGTAGCGCGGAGAAGCGGAAGGCTGTTTTAGGGGTAAGTCACCTTCCATAAAAATAGCCCGCGGGCGGCGGCGGTTTCCGTGCTGTCATTTCTGTCAACCGCGCCGCAAAGAAGGTGGCGGAACCAATCGCCGTCCTTCCGTCCCGATGCCACGGAGAGCAGGTTACCGACGGCGATCCGCACCATGTTCGTCAGGTACGAATCGGCGAGGATCCGGAACATGATGAATCTCCCACGCCTCTTTAGCCTCGCGTATTTTACGCGGCGAACCGTGTCGGCAGGTTTGTCGGCCGAGCGGCAGAACGCGGCGAAGTCGTGTTCGCCCACTAGCAGACGGGCGGCCGCCGCTGCTGCGGGCCAGTCGTAATGAGACCCGGGGAGCCACAGCGCGTAAGGTTTTATATGAGGGTAACAGGTCGGAGAATTCCAGATGAAATAGCGGTACTCGCGAAGTATCGCGCCGCGCCGCGCGTGAAAGTCGCCGCCCACGGCCGCTGCCCTCATGACGGAGACCCCGGTTGGGAGATGCGCGTTCACCGCGAGAACCAGCCGGCGCGCCTCCCAGTCCTTCGCCGCGTCGAAGTGGGCAACCTGCCCCAACGCATGAACCCCGGCGTCCGTGCGCCCCGCGCCGACGACGCGTGACGGCTCGCCGACAGACCGCAACGCCATTTCTACGGCGTCCTGTACTCCCTTTCCGTGAGGCTGCGACTGCCACCCGAGAAAATTCGTCCCGTCATAGGAAATTTCTAAAGAAAACCTAGGCATAGCGAACGCTCCGAGAAAGTATAAGGTATAACGCCGAGATTTTTATGAAGGCAGTCCATGTCCTTCTTCGTTACGCATTTTTTGAAACATTCCATTTTTGAACTTGCCGTACCACAAGTCTATTTCATCGTCCGGGGCTATCCCCAATTGCCGAAAAATCTCGGTCGCAAATTCCACCGCTGCGGTTTCGTTTGCCGTAATAAATCCGCCATCGTTCACTAATTGAGCCGAAACAAAACGCTGCTTCCCTTCATAACATTTCTCATCTTTGAGTTTCTCCTGAAAGTACTCCTGTTCATCCCCCGTATGCTTTATTTCGTTGAGAAAGCCATGCTTGGCTAAAAACAAGGTAGCGCCGCACATGGCGGCGACATGAGCGCCAGAACCAACCGCCCGTTTTATAAAGTCCGCGATTTCATCGTAGCGGTTTTCTAACCATGAATACCCGCCGGGTAGAATTACAAGTTCCACATTCCCGAAATCCTGAAAATCCGCTATACAATAATCAATTTCCGTGCGTAACCCGCCAATTGAGATTTTTGGCAGCAAATCGACCGCAATAGTTTTCACTGTGTAATCCGGTTCTTCATTTATGCCCGCAACAGCATAAGCCGCTTCCCAATCCGCCCAATTGTCAGTCAACACCAACAATACGATTTTTTGCATTTAATACCTCCTCTGCTCCGAGCATAGCATACCTGCATTAACGGCCGGCATCAAGCCTTTTCTTTGATTAACAAGGCAATATATTGTAATATCATTTATGCACGAAAGGAGACGCCATATAATGAATGAAAAATATGTCATCGGTATCGACGCGGGAGGCACGAAGGTCGCTTACGGCCTTTTTGACGGTGGCGCGTTAATTGACAGAGTGCAGCATCCGACCGACCCTTCGGCAAACGGTCCGGAATTTTCCGACACTATGATAGAGAACATACGAAAGCTTGTGAATAAAAACGGCCTTACCGAAGACTCCCTTTCGGGTGTCGGCGTATGCATGCCGTCATTTATACTCCAGGACGAGGGCCGCATATTTATGACTGTGGCAATGCCGGGTATCAAGGGTTTTCCCATGCGCGACTATTTGAGCGAGCGCCTGGAGGCGCGGATAGCGCTGGTGAACGACGCCAACGCGGCGGCGCTCGCGGAGTATCGCTGCGGCGCGGGGCGCGGCGCGAGGCACATGGTGTATATAGCCCTCGGCACTGGGTTGGGCAGCGGAATAATAATCGACGGAAAGTTGTTTCAGGGGACTTACGGATTCGCAGGCGAGTGCGGGCATATGCTCATAACCCCTGACGCTGGGTTGCCGTGCGGTTGTGAGAACAGCGGCTGTTTCATGTCCTATGCGTCCGGCCTGTTTATTCCGACGCATGTGAAATCAAAGCTCGATAACGGAGCTAAAAGCGTGCTGTCAGAGGAATTTTCCGACGGGGACAGCCTTCGGAAAGCGCTTGACGCGGGTGACGCGCTCGCGAGGGAGATTATCGGGGAGATGGCGCATTATATCGCAGTCTGCGTTTTCAATATTTATCAGATGCTCAATATTAACACCATAATCTTCGGAGGCGGTCTCGTCCATTTCGGCGAGGCGCTTTTCGGGCCGATTCGCGCGGAATTCGACAGGTATAACCGCCTGTCCCTGCCGGTGCATTTCAGGATGGCGGAGCTCAAAAACGATATTGGCATCATCGGCGCCGCCGAGTTTGTACGAGGAGAATAAATCGATGAACGGTTACTTTGGCAAGTCAAATCCCAGAACCGAAGCAATTCGCGAGAGGCTTCTGAAAGCCCGGCCCTCCATTTGCGCCGAGAGGGCCGTGTTTGTCACGGAGAGCAGCCGGGACAGCGAACAGGAGCAGGTTGTAATAAAACGCGCGCTCATGCTTGACAGAGTGTTACGCAACATGACGATCTATATAGACCCGGACGCAATGATAGTCGGTAATCAGGCCGGTATGGACCGTGCCGCGCCGGTGTTTCCCGAATATGCCATCGACTGGGTGATCGATGAGCTGGACGAATTTGAAAAGCGTGACGGCGATAAGTTTATGATAACAGAGGAGAACAAGGAAGTACTGCGCGGTATTTATCCCTATTGGAAGGGCCGCACGCTGAAGGATAAAGGGTACGCCGCGTTTCCTGAATACGCCCGGATGTTTTACGACCTCGGCATAATAAAAACCGAGGGCAATATCACATCCGGCGATGGTCATGTCGCGGCCGATTATGACCGCGTCCTACGGGAGGGGTTATACGGCGTTCGCGAGAGAGTGGAAGCGGCGGCGTCCGCGCTGAAACTTTACAAATTCGAGGATCTGAAAAAAAGCTACCTGTACCGCGCGATGTCGATCGTATTGGACGCCGTCGAGGCTTTTGCGGCGCGGTACGCGGCGCTGGCGGATGAGCTGGCGGAAAGCGCGGAGCCGTTCCGCGCCGCGCGGCTTAAAGAGATCGCGCGAATCTGCCGCAAGGTTCCCATGCGTCCCGCCGGAACCTTCCACGAGGCGATACAAAGCGTGTGGTTTCTGCATCTGATATTGCAAATAGAATCCAACGGCCATTCGGTCTCCTACGGGCGATTCGATCAATATATCTATCCGTACTACAAACAGAGCAAAGAGGATGGCATGACGGATGAGCAGGCTTGCGAGTTGCTGGAAAACCTGTGGCTGCGGACGTTTTCCCTCAACAAAGTCAGAAGCTGGACGCATACCCGCTTTTCGGCGGGGAGCCCGCTCTATCAGAACGTCACGATTGGCGGGCAGACGACAGACGGACGGGACGCCGTAAACGAGGTCAGCTATCTGGCGCTGCGTACCGTCGCGAGGTGCCGGCTGCCCCAGCCCAATCTTACGGTTCGCTATCACAAAGGCTTGGGCGACGATTTCATGCGCGAATGTATACAGGTGATTCGCTGTGGCTTCGGTATGCCGGCTTTTAACAACGACGAGATCATCATACCGTCGTTTGTCGATTTCGGAGTCGGTAAAGAAGACGCCTACAACTACAGCGCCGTCGGATGCGTCGAAGTGGCCGTTCCGGGGAAATGGGGTTACAGGCCCACCGGGATGAGTTTCCTTAATTTCCCTAAAACCCTGATGATCGCTCTTAACGACGGCGTGGACATAGAGAGTGGAAAACGCGTCCGCGAAGGGACGGGTCATTTCATCGGCATGGAGAGCTTCGACGATGTAATGAAAGCGTGGGATATATTCGTGCGCGATTTCTGCCGCCAGGCCGTTGTGCTGGACGCCTGCGCCGATATGGTGCTGGAGCAGGAGGTTCCGGATATACTCTGTTCGACCCTGACCGACGACTGCATTGCGCGCGGAAAGCATATCAAGGAGGGCGGAGCCGTCTATGATTTCATCAGCGACTTGCAGGTTGGCATCGCGAACCTCGGCGACTCGCTCGCCGCGATCAAAAAATGCGTGTACGAGGACAGGAGCGTGACCCGTGAGGAACTTTGGGAAGCTTTGCTCTCGGATTTCGAGGGCGAGGAAGGCCGGCGGGTGCGGAAACTTCTACTTGCCGCGCCCAAATACGGAAACGACGACGACTATGTGGACAGCCTATTGGTCGAGGGCTACGACAGTTATATCGACGAGATATTAAAGCACAGGAACACCCGTTTCGGCCGAGGGCCGACAGGCGGACGCTACTACGCGGGAACCTCGTCCATCTCCGCCAACGTACCGCAGGGCGCGGGCACATGCGCGACGCCGGACGGCCGACGGGCCGGCGAGCCGCTTGCCGAGGGTTGCTCCCCCGCGCGCGGCGCGGACAAGAGCGGTCCGACGAGCGTTTTCAAGTCCGTGTCCAAACTTGAAACGGATAAGATAATGGGTGGCGTCCTGCTGAATCAGAAACTTTCGCCCGCAATGCTTGAAAAATCCAGTGACTGCGACAAGCTTATTATGCTTCTGCGCGCGTTCTTCGACGATTTGCGCGGTTTCCACGTCCAGTACAACGTAGTATCGCGCGAAACGTTGCTTGACGCTCAAACCCACCCCGAAAAACACAGCGATTTGATCGTTCGCGTCGCCGGTTACTCGGCGTTCTTCAACGTCCTCTCCAAAAAAACGCAAAATGATATAATCGCCAGAACGGAGCAAGAGTTATGATGAACGGCTGCGATTTCGACAGAATCGAACGCCTGCAACACCGAATGAATGCCCGAGTGCCGTCGCTCTGTCCCGAACGCGCGGAGATCGTAACCCGCGTTTATAAAGAAACCCTCGGCGAGCCGATCGTGATCCGAAGGGCAAAGGCGTTTTCCGCCGTCTTGGATGAAATGACGATCTATATCGAACCCGATTCCCTCATCATCGGCAATCAGGCTCGGGAAAATTTCGCCGCGCCGGTGTTTCCCGAGTATTCCTTTAACTGGGTGATCGAGGAACTCGACGAATTCGAGCATCGCTCGGGGGATTATTTCAACGTTTCGCAGGAAACGAAAACCCGACTCCGGGCACTTTGCGATTTCTGGAGGGAAAAAACGCACCAGGACGAGGTAAAACGCAATCTGCCGGACAAAATAAAACAGGCCGAGAAGCAGGGAGTTCTGCATTGCGGAGGAATAAGCATGTCGGGCGACGGGCACATCATACCGAACCACGATTTTGTACTCAGCGTGGGTTACGGCGGGATCGCTTGCTCGGCTCGCGAAAAACTCCGCGCTCCAAATCTTACGCAAGATCAGAAGGATTTTTATAGCGCGGTGATCATAGCGAATGAAGCCGCGCTTCGCTTTATAAGACGCTATTCGAAACTCGCCGCCGTGGAGGCGAAAAGCGAGCGGGACGAAAAGCGCCGGCGCGAGTTGCTCGCACTCGGCGAAATGTTCGCCGGTTTTATGGAAGGCGGCGCGCGGAGTTTCCGCGAAGCAGTGCAAGCCGTGTATATGACGCACCTGCTGATGATGATCGAGAGCAACGGTCACTCGTTTTCGTTCGGCCGTTTCGATCAGTATCTGTATCCATTCTATAAGTCCGATATAGAATCCGGCACGCTGTCCGGGGAACGCGCGCTCGAAATAATAACCCACTTCTTCATCATGACGAACTCGCTCAACAAAGTGCGTCCCTGGGGTCACACGCAATACAGCGGCGGTTACCCCCTCTACTCGAATCTCATGGTCGGCGGAATGAAACCCGACGGCACGGACGGGACGAACGAAGTCTCCTATCTGTGCATCGAGGCGATGAATATGAGCCGTCTGCCGGAACCGAATTTCAGCGTTCGTTTTTGGGAGGGAACCCCGCGCAAACTGCTCGATGACAGCGCGCGATTGATACGCGAGGGCTTCGGTATGCCGTCCGTGTTTTGCGACGAGGTGGTGATACCGGCCATGATGACACTCGATATCGATCTCGAAACGGCGCGCGACTACGCTTCGATAGGCTGCGTGGAGACGGGGATACCGGGCAAATGGGGGCATCGGGCGACCGGTATGACGTATATCAACTTCGGCAAGGTTTTCGAGCTGGTACTGAATAACGGTTACGACGCGGAAACTAAAATCCAGCTCATGAGCATAAACGGGCAAGACGGCGGGGAAATCGTATATGAATCTTACGAGGAACTGTGGCGCGCCTGGAAAAAGACCCTTGAATTTTATTTCGCTCTCGCCGTCCAATGCGATCTGGTCTGTGACCGCTCGCTCAAATATCACGATTCGGACGCGTTTGCGTCCGCGACGGTCGATTGCTGCCTCGAACGCGGAACGACACTCAAAAACGGGGGCTGCAAGTATGATTACGTCAGCCAATCGAATATCGGTCCCTCCGTCGTGGGCGACTCGCTCGCGGCGGTGAAAAAGCTGGTGTTCGAGGATAAAATAATCACGTTCGAGCAATTGAAGTCCGCACTCGAATCGAACTTCGAGGGCCCGGGCGGTGCGAAGATCCGCAAGCTCTGCAAGGGCGCTCCTAAGTTCGGCAACGATGACGATTACGTCGATAGGATAGTCGCGGACGTCTATGAATCTTATCTGGAGTTGTTGCCGGGACGCTCGACCGATCGGAAAGGCAAGGGGCCTATCGGATGCGGATACACGATGTCCACGTCGAACATAACATCCTATGTGCCGAACGGTTTCGACGTCGGCGCGACCCCGGACGGCCGCATGGCCGGAAAGCCGCTTAACGAGGGCGCATCGCCCTGCCTTGGGGCGGACAGGGAAGGTCCCACGGCGGTGGTCAATTCCATTTCAAAACTTCCGAACAAGCGCATCGCGGGGGGGCAGCTTCTAAACATGCGCTTCTCGCCGGGCTCGCTCGCGGGCGAGGAGAACCTCGAAAAATTCGTGAGCTTCATCGAAGTGGGACGCGAAAAGAATATCTTCCACAACCAGTTCAACATCGTGGATTCAAAGATGCTGCGGGAGGCTAAAGAGAATCCCGATCTGCACCCTGGCCTTATGGTGAGGGTCGCGGGCTATTGCGCGCTGTTTTCCACGCTCATGCCCGAGGCGCAGGAGGCGATAATCGAGCGCACGGAACACGGCTGGAACTGAGCTTATGGGGAAACGGGGTCTGGTCTCGAAGATACAGCGTTACTCCACGAAAGACGGCCCGGGTATCCGCTCGACAACTTTCCTCGTCGGGTGTAACCTAAATTGCAAGTGGTGTGCTAATCCGGAGCTGATCGCCTCCAAACCGCAACTCCTTTATTACCAAACCCGATGCGAGGGCTGCGGAACTTGCGTCTCGGTCGGCTCATGCGGTTCGATCAAGCTTTTGGGTAAGTTTGGCGGGACCTGCTCGATCGACCGAGCAGGATTGGATAATATAGACGAGGTCGTCGCCTGCTGCCCTTATGACGCGTATGAGGCCCTCGGCTATTATATTGAGGCGGAGAATCTGGCGGAAAAGTTGCTGCGCGACAAAATATTCTACGATAGATCGGGCGGCGGCGTCACGTTCTCTGGCGGTGAGCCCTGCCTTCAGGCGGATTTTGTTCGCGAGACAGCGGGCCTGCTGCGCGCCGAAGGGGTGAACACGGCGCTTGACACGGCGGGCTGCGTCCCGTGGGAGACGCTCGCGGAGGTTTTGCCTGAGATCGATATCGTATTATGCGATATTAAAGCGTTCGATGAGACGCTTCATATCGAGCTTACCGGCGCGGGCAACGAATTGATATTGCGGAACATAAAGCGGATAGCCGGGACGGGGAGGCGCCTGTTCATCCGGTTGGCGATCATCCCCGGCGTCAACGACGCCCCTTGCGAGACCGACGCCAAGCTCGAATTTATCGCCGGTTTGGGCGCGTCGGTGGAGAGAGTGGATATTTTGCCGTACCACAGGCTTGGCTTGGGAAAATACGAGCATCTGGGCTTAAGATGTGAGCTCGCCGATGTCCCCGAGTGTCCCGAGGCGATGGCGGGGGCTGTGGCGCGCAAGGCTGAAAAATCCGGCCTTGTAGTGTCCATAGGCGGTTGATCGAGGAGGCGGGAATGAAAATGGAGTACGTGCTGGCCGTGGATGGCGGAGGCACCAAAACGCACGCGCTTCTCTGCGGTCTGGCAGGAGAGGACGCCGTGCTTGAAGCGGCTGAGGGGACGAATCACGAATACCTCGCCGGCGGTTTCGACGAGGTACGGCGGAGGCTCCTGGATTTATTCGTAAAAATCAGCGAAACAGCCCGCCGAAGGAACGCCGTGATAACCCACAGCGTGTGGGGGATGGCCGGTCTCGATACTATGGTTCAACATAGAATTCTGTCGGATATCCTAAGAGACGTAGGCGTGGATTCCTTCACGCTCGCGAACGATTCTTACCTCGGGATCAAGGCCGGAACGAAGCGGGGATATGGCGTCTGCCTTATCAACGGTACCGGCGCGAATACTGTCGGGATAAATCACCTTGGGCGGCGCTTCCAGATGGGAGGGCAGCAGGAGCTCACCGGCGACTTCGGGGGCGGGCAGATTTTCGGTTACACCGCCATTGCCACGGTCTATCGGAATCTCTTTTGCGATAATCTCGATACGGCGCTCAATAAGCTGATGTTCGATTTTTACGGGATAACTTCAAAGTACGAATTAATGGAACACGTGATGGAGGGCATACACAACGGAAGGGCGCCGGTTCCGCGTCTCGCGAAATTGGTGTTTGAAGCCGCGAACATGGGCGATCCGCAGGCGGTCGGGATGTTAAGGCGCATGGGCCGCACTTACGCGCAGAACATCGGCAGTCTCGTCAAGGAACTCGCGTTTCCCGACGAGGAGATCGAAGTCGTCCTCGCGGGTTCGCTCTTTACTAAAGAGTGGAGCGGCATTCACGTACAAGCGTTGCGCGATAAACTTTGCGAGGATATGCCCGAAAGGCGATTCTCTCTCGATACGCTTAAAGCGCCTCCCGTGATAGGGGCGCTCATTTGGGCGCTCGAAAACGCCGGATGTGAACGCGCATGTGAAATCGGCGATGAGGTGATGGCCGATTGTTTCCCGGAAGCGGCGCTACCTCCTGACGCCCATGACGCTTTGGAGTCTGTATGAGTTGAATTTATCCATCTCCGAATAGGGGATGTATATCGTGAAATCCCATACGTCGCCCGATTCTATCCGGTCGTCGTTCCTGGTGGTGACGGCGGAATAAGCGCCGCCCTGTCCGTCGAGCAGGTCGAACGCTACCCGCACCGAATCGAACGCGTCATCGTCCGAGTTACGTATCGCGCCCGCTATATAAAGGCCGTTATCGTCCGAACCCATCCAGTATTCCTCCAACACAAGCCCTATATCGCCGGCCTCTGCGGGGATAAACATGTCGCCGGCCGGTTCCGGCGACGCCTCCCCGAAGCTCGCGCGCGCCCCGCCGTCCTCGCTGAAATAGGCGGGTAATTTCAAGGCAAGCTCCTCGGCGGAGTACTTGTATCCCGAGAAAAATCCGCAGAGGAAGCCGATCCCGAAAAATAATCCGAACGCCGCCGCGGTCAGGTAACGCTTACGAGCCGGCATCGCCGGTCGCCGGAGCGCGCGCCGTCCTTCCCGAGCGACCGAGCACCCTCATCATCACAGCGCTTCGATAGGCGCGGAGGTCGTCCACCTGTGCTGAGAGGACGAGATTTCTGTTGGCGGCCGCGAACCCTTCCACGAAAAAGCCGGTGAGATACCTGTCGTTATTGTTGAAAAAACTGAAATTCGCCGAGAACGAGACGCCGTTGTTCGTCGGATTCACGATCGTTATCGTTACCTCCCCCCTGTTGTTGATCGCGAGTTTTTCGTAAGACAGCGATGTTCCGGGGATCACGCCGCTTGACCTGTAAGGAGGAAGCCTCGTGGCCGCTTCGGCGGAGAACGTAACAAAAAAAACTACCAACGCGGCGAGTATTGCCGCTCCCGATATTATTCGTCCTTTGCGCGGATCGGTCTTCACTATACACACCTCCGGTTCCGTTCATGCTCTTTTTTAATTTTCGGCGGAATTCCTGTACAATTTAATCCGCCTTTCAGGGTCGGTTTTATCGGAGGATTATATTCTAAAAATTTCAAACCCCGTTTTATTCTAACCGAGAAAAATTATTTCACCAACGGATATATTGATGTTGTACATTTCTACAATTACACGCGCGGCGCTTCGGCATTACTATTGCAAAAAGGCGGCTATCCTGTAATATGCTTCAAGTTGCGTTTTGGAAAACCGGTGATAACTCCGGGTTGGGGAGACAGCATGAAGATAATCGATTTTTCTTTAAAGCGTCCGGTGACGGTGCTCATACTCACCATGGCGGTGATCATATTAGGCATCTACTCCTTCCTTAATATGGGGATCGAGCAGATCCCGAACATCGAGTTCCCGATGGTGGTCGTTCGGACCTCGATGCCCGGAGCGAGTCCGGCCATTATGGACAACGACGTCACGGACGTTCTCGAAGCCGCAATCAACACCGTGGAGGGCATCAAGACCATCACATCAAACAGCACCGAAGGAAGCTCCTCGATAATGATCGAGTTCGAAATGGATCGCAATGTGGACGCCGCGGCGGCCGACGTCCGGGGGAAGGTGAGCCTCGTTCGGGGCCGTTTGCCTGCGGATTGCGGCGAACCGCGCATCGATAAATTCGACCCTTCGAGCTTTCCGATAATGACCATAGCCGTGGAGACGGACGAGCGCGCCGATATGAAGGCCGTCTCAACGTATGTGAACCATGTCGTCTCCGAACGGCTTCAGACTGTGATCGGCGTCGGGAGCGTGTCGCTCGTCGGATACAGGGACCGGCAGATCAGGATATGGCTCAACACCGACAGTCTCGAAGCATACGGACTCACGACAAGGGACATCAGAAACGCAATCAGCGCCCGGCACGTGGAACTCCCGGCGGGACGTATCGAGACCGGGTCGCGGGAGTACAGCATCAGGCTGAACGCCGAGTACCGCTCTGTAGCCGAACTGTCTTACGTGCCCGTGGCTTACAGGAACGACGCGATCATACGGCTCCGCGACGTGGCGCGCATCGAGGACGACTTCGCGGACAAGCGCAGCCAGTCCCTTTACGAAAACGAGCCTACGATTATGGTGCAGGTCGTCAAGCAGAAAGCGGCAAACGAGGTCGCCCTTTCCCGTGATGTCCGCAAGCGCGTCGACGAACTTAACGCGATTGCCCCGCGCGGCGCTAAACTCGTCATTGTGGCGGATTCGGCGAGCTACATCCTCCGCTCTATGAACGGAGTCTACTCCGACATAATACGCGCGATATTATTCACGTCCTTAATAATGTTCTTCTTCCTCCGGACGCTGCGCGCGACTGCGGTGGCGGTCATAACGATCCCGGTCTGCCTTTTGGGAAGCGCCGCAGTGCTCTATTGGCTGGGAATAACGATAAACAACATATCCATGATGGGCATGTCGATAGCGATCGGCATGGTGGTGGACGCCACCAGCGTCGTCATGGAGAACATATCGCGGCATAAGGCGATGGGCAAGAGCGTTATGAAAGCGGCCCGCGAGGGCGCGGGCGAGGTGGGCTTCGCGGTAATCGCGGGGGCGCTCACGACACTCGCCGTGTTCGTCCCGCTTGCGTTCTCGGGAGGGCTTATGGGCCAATTATTTGCCGCGTTTGCTGTTACTGTGGCGATGACCATATCGATGTCGCTGCTGCTGTCGCTCACCCTGACGCCGTTTCTGTGCTCCCGATTGCTTGGACGCGAGAAGCATGGTTTGGCACAGAGGGCGCTGGAAGCGCCGCTCTTGCTGGTGGAGCGAGGTTACGGCCGGTTGCTCGCGGCCGCCGTAAGGAATCGCGCCGTCGTGGTGATAACGGCGCTGGCGGTGTTCGGCGGCGGAATGTATCTGGCCTCGACGCTCGGAATGGAATTCCAGCCCGCCGAGGATCAGGGATCGATACGGGTCAATATTGTACTTCCGCCCGATACCTCGCTTGAAGTGACCGAGCGCGTATTGGGAGAATTGATAAGCGTGATCGAGGAAGATCCAAGGGTCGCTTACACTTATGCTTCAGCCGGCGGTCAGGCGGTCTTCAGGGGAAACATCACCATCGAACTGGTGCCCAGGAACGAGCGCGAGTCCTCCCGCGTCGTCAGCGGAGAGATACGCCGCAAACTTGAGGGATTTCGCGACGTCACCATAAGGATGGGCGGCATGATGGGCGCCGGCGGGTCGGATATCTCGCTCATGATCCGGGGGCCTTCCGTCGAGTCGCTGGCCGAGATCGGCGACCGGATAAAGGCCGATCTCGAAGAAAATCCGCGCGGCTTGACCGACATCAACACAAACCTTGAGATGAACAAGCCGCAGTTGAATCTCGAATTGAACAGGGCGCTCGCGGACGACTTGGGCGTGAGCGTCAGAGATCTGTCCGACGAACTGAACGCCTGGTTCGGAGGCGCAAGCGCCGGTTCGTTCAACGAGGGCGGCTACAGGTATGATATAAGGATAAGGGCGGAAGCGGAACTGCGAGACGATCCCAGCAAAATTCACAACACGCTGGCGCGAACCGCGAGCGGGCAGGTAATCCGCGCCGACAGCCTGGTGACCGGCAGCATAGAACCGACCACCAACGTGATAAACCGCTACAACAGGCAGAGATCGATGCAGATAAGCGCAAACCTGGACGGCATTCCGACCGACGCGGGCATAGCGATAATGGAGGAGACATTCAGCAGATACGCCCCGCCGGACGGCACGTACAACATGATTCCGACGGGCGAATCCCAGATGATGAGGGAGAGTTTCGCCAGCTTGGGTGTAGCCTTGGTGTTTGCCATATTACTAGTGTACGTCGTAATGGCGATACAGTTCGAATCGTTCCTGCATCCCTTGACGGTCATGTTCTCTCTGCCCCTGATGACGGCGGGTTCGTTCGGCCTGATGTACCTCATGGGGATCAGGAACAGCGTGATGAGTTACATGGGTATAATACTTCTCGTCGGAGTGGTCGTTAATAACGCTATCCTGCTCGTCGATTTCATCAATCAACAGCGGGCGAAGGGCGTCAGGAAGGTCGAGGCGGTTGTAGCCAGCGGCCCGCTCCGGCTTCGCGCCATACTCATGACCACCTTCTCGACGATGGCGGGCAATCTGCCGGTGGCGCTCGCCCTTACCGAGGGCAGCGAGTTCAGGCAGCCGATGTCGGTTGCCATCGTCGGAGGGCTCTTTACTTCGACGATGCTTACCCTGATTGTGATACCGGTGATCTATCTAATATTCGACGACATCAGGGAATGGTGCGGCGTGCGCCTGCGCAGGTGGAACGCTTATCGCAGGCTTCGTGAACGCCGCTCCAGGCTTGGGGGCGTATCTCCGGTTCCGAGAGGGGCGTCGGCTGCAACCGCCAATATTTCGGACTCCGACACGATGGCGGTGAAATAAGTGATGAAGTTGGGATTTTTTCAGATACTGCCGCTCGCGTTGCTTTTATCCTTCGTCACGGCAACTGTGTCGGCGGCGGATTCGTCATCCGAGTTCCTCGAATTGCTGCGCCGTTACGATATTAACCAAGGAGAAGCGGCGGGAGACGCGTCGATAGCGTCCGGCACGCCCGACGCACCCATAGATATCCGCGAAGCCATCGATCTTATGCTGAGGGATAATCTCTCCCTGAAATCATTGCGCCAAGAGATTATGAAAGCAGAAGCGGCGAGACTCACTGCCGACGGGACTATGACGCCGAGCGTCAACCTGACCGCGCAGACCAGTGTGGCGCGTCCCGGCGAGGCGAACCGCATGGCGCGCCGGGCGATGGGCCAAGATGAGTTGGTATGGACCGATCAAGCCTCGATCTCAGTCAACCAGACACTTTACTCCGGCGGCCGTAACACGGCAATGCGCAGGCAAGCCATGCATACGATGAGCATCGCCGACCTCGCCCTTATCGACGCGCAGAACAGAGCCGCGGGCCAGTTGTTCGCCGCGTTTTATAATGTCCTTCTGGCGGAGCGGAGGATAGAGGTCGAGGAGGCGGCGGTTGCCAGGGCGGAGATGCATTTCCGGGAAGTCTCAAGAATGAGTGAACTCGGCCTCACAAACCGGCTGGAAGTTATCCGAGCGTCGCAGCAACTGGCGACTAACAGAGCGAACCAGGTGACGGCGATGGGGAATTACGACGCCGCCGTGATCTCCTTGATGAACATCCTGGCGATACCGCCCGAGGAGCGGCGCCCCGTAGCCGGGACTTTGCGCGTGATAACCGTGCGGGGCGACAGGGAGCAATCCCTTGCCGCGGCTATGGAGAACAGGGCTGATCTCGGCATTGCGGAAAACCGTATAGAATCTCAGGATTATCAGATAGTGATAGCGCGCAGCGGAGCGCGTCCGAACCTGACCCTCGGCGGCGCCGCTTCCGTTACCGACGCCGGAAGGACCGGAATTTTCGACGACACCTGGAGCGCCAATCTGTTACTGACGGTTCCGGTACTGGACAGGAACACGACGAGGGCAAACGTTATCAACGCCGAGGCAACGGCCGCGCAGACCAGGATATCCGCCGAGGAGAAGCGGCTGGAAATTAAATCGGGAGTGGAGACGGCTTGGAGCGAACTGGAAACCGCGACCGAACATCTTGAGGCTGCGACGCGCGCGCTGGAACTTGCCGAAGAAACGATGCGTCTTGCCGAGGTGGGATACAGGGAGGGAGTGACCCCCCAGCTCGACCTTCTCGCCGCCCAGATGTCACTGACCGAGAGCCGCCTGGGGTTTCTGAGGTCGCTTTATAATCATAAACTTGCCGTAGTGGCGTTGAAGGTAACGGAGGGCACGATAATCGATTGGGCGGAGAGTACGGATTTCTGATGATAACGGGGAAGGGATTACGATGATGAATCGCAGAAAGGCAGGCGCGGGACGCGTTGCCGTAATACTGGTGTTTGTGATAGCCATTGCGGTCGGCGGTTTTTACGTTCTCGCTCTGCGGGAGAGAACCGAGGCGTCGGCGCCGGACGGTAATGCCGGCGGGTTCGCGAACAGGGGCGGCGGTCCCGGAGGTGTGCCGCAGACGGAAGCGGTTGCGGCTTTTGTGAGAGTGGAGACCGTGACGGACGATAAGACCGTCAGGGAGAGTACGACGCAGAACATGTCGATAGAGGCGGTCGACAGGGTGCGGATGGTTCCCCGCGTCACCGGCAGGCTGGAGATGCTTCACGTAAAGACCGGCGATAATGTGACGCGCGGGCAGTTGATAGCGACGCTCGAACACCAGCAGCAGGACGCGCTGATACGTTCTACGGAGGCCCAGGTTGCGTCGGCGGGCGCCGATGCCGAACGCGCGAGGGCCGAGATGTCGAACGCGGAGACGAACCTCAGCCGTTACGAGAGGCTGCTCGACGAGGGTTTCAGCACGCAGCAGCAATATGATTCGATGTCCACGGCTTACGCGAGCGCCAGGGCGGGCTATAACGCCGCCATCGCGAGGCAGCGGCAGGCCGCGTCGGAGTTGGAGCGCGTGAGGTCCTCCCGGCAGGATTACATTATGTACTCCCCGCTCGACGGGATCGTTCTGTCGGATTATTCACTGACGCCCGGGACTATGATCTCGCCGAGTTCCCCCATAGTCGATATAGCCGATCTCGGCAGGCTGAAAGCGACCCTTAGGATACCCGAGGTCAAGATATTCGCGATTAAGCCAGGCATGGACGTTATACTTCGCTTCGACGCGCTCCCGGATGAGGAATTCCTCGGGCAGGTCACGAGGGTCGATCCGTTCGTCGACCCGTCCACGCGCAGCAGCGCGCTGGAGATAGAGCTGGACAACGAAGCGACCGGCAATCGCCTGCGTCCCGGCATGTTCGGCCAAGCATCTATAGTCGAGAGCGAGTTCAAAAACGCGATACTCCTGCCGATGAACGCCATACAAGAAGCGAACGGCGAGACCTTCGTCTTCCTGGAGTCCGGCGGCATTGCCCGGATGCGGACGGTCACGACCGGAATCCGCCAGGGCGACTACCTGCACGTAACGGGCGGTTTAACGTCCGGGGACCGGGTCGTCGTATTCGGGGGAGCGAATCTGAACGACGGCGACAGGGTCACGGTGCAATAGCGGGTCCGGGCAGAACCCGGGGGTTTTCAAAACGGACGCGCAATGCGCGCCCCTACGTCTATCTCATACGGAATATCTTCAACAAATACCCGCACCGGCTCGCCTTCGAGCAGCGTTATCTCCGCCTCTTTGCGCGTCACGCGAATCTCCAGCATTCGCGCGCGGAACCGTACCCGAAAGCGATACCCCGTCCACTCCTTCGGCAGCCGGAAGCGGAACCGCAGTCCGTCGCGCCTGATATCCAGTCCCGCGAAACCCGCGACCAGGCCCAGGTACGCCCCGCCCATGTTGGCGGTATGGATGCCGTCGCGCGTGTTTCCGTGCTCGTCCTCCAAGTCGGTACGCACCGTTCGCAGATAATATTGATACGCCTTTTCGAGCATTCCCAACCGGGCTGCCATGATACCGAACACGCAGACCGAGAGCGACGAGTCGTGCGTCGTGATCTTCTCGTAATATTCGAAGGTCCTTCGGCGCGTTTCCAGATCGACTTCGTCGCCAAAGAGGTAATGCGCAAGCACCGTGTCCGCCTGTTTGCACACCTGCCTCCGATACAGCGCCAGCGGATGATAGTGCAGCAGCAGCGGGAATTTTTCCTTTGGCGTGCCCGCGATATTCCATACGGCCCTGTCAAGAAAACGGTCGTCCTGCGCATGAATGCCAAGTTCCCCGTCGTAAGGCAGTAACATCGCGTCCGCCGCCGCCCGGAAATCCGCGAGCTCCGTTTCGGCTAACCCGATGGCGTCGCGTACTCCGGCTTCCCGCCCGAGGCGTTTCAAGTCCTCGTATATCTCGATCGCGGCGAGTAGATTATGCCTCGCGTTTTGATTCGTGTAATAATTGTTGTTCACGATGCAACTGTACTCGTCCGGCCCGGTCACCGCGTCGATGCAAAAACGCCCCGCGCGGTCGTAGTGCCCGGCGGACAGCCACAGACGCGCTGTCTCGATCACTGCTTCCGCGCCCTTTTCGGCCATGTAATCCAAATCGCCCGAGACGTAGTAGTATTGCATGAACGCGCGCGCTATGTCTCCTGTAATGTGATATTGCGCCGAGCCCGCCGGGAAATACGAAGAACATTCGCTGCCCGATATTGTGCGCCAGGGATACAACGCGCCGCGTTCGTGCCCCATCAGCCGCGCGTGGGCGCGCGCCGCGTCCAGCGCCGAGTATCGAAAGTCCAGCAGCGCGCGGGCAATGTCCGGCTGCGTCAGCAGGAAGAAGGGGAGTATATATATCTCCGTGTCCCAGAAATAGTGTCCCTCATACCCCTCGCCCGAGAGCCCTTTGGCCGCGACGCTGCCGACCGAGTCGCGACATGCGCTCTGGAGCAGGCTGTACAGGCTGAACTCGAGTGCGCGCGCCGTCTCGTCGTCACCCTCTATGGAGACGCCGGACGACGCCCGGAACCCCCGCAGGTATTCCGCCTGGTCCTCGAACAGCCTCTCCGCGCCGATTCGAAGGCATTCGCGTCCGGTCTCCAGCGCGTGGGCGACGGGGTCGGCCCGGCGGCGCGTGTCGCTGAATACCGTGTACTTGTCTATGCAAAGATAACCGTCGGAAGGCATGGCGGTCTGCGCTTCGAATACGAATCCGTCCGGCGTGAGCCTCGGCTCGAAGGGCGCGCTCGATTGGTATGTTTGTGCCAGCGCGACGCCGATGCCCGACGCGGAGGCGCGGCAGCGAGCTGCGGCGAAAGCTCCCCGTATCTCCGCTCCATCGAACAGTATGTGACGAACCGCTTCCGACGCGACGCGAGGGTCGTCGGGGTCGGTGAAGTTCATCACGTCACAGGACACTCCGCCGGATATTTTGACGTCCGTTCCGGGCGGCGCCTTTATTTCGATGCGCGTGAGGAATAATTCCGGATGAACGAAGGACGCCATACGCGTGAAACACAGATCGGCGCGCGCCCCGCCTGGCGAACGCCAAACGGCCCGGCGGACGGTCACGCCGCGTTCAGTGTCGAGCTCGCGCCGGTAACTTAACAACTCTCCTGTCGCCGGATCGAACGGTTCGCCGGCGATGTATATACGCGTGGTCTGCGGGTCGGGCAGATTGACCATGCGCTGGGCGCGTTCGGGGAAGCCGTAGAGCCTCTCGGGGTAGACGACCGCGACTTCGTCGTAACAGCCGTTGATGTAAGCGCCCCTTCGATTGCGGATTCCCTGCGGCGTTCCTTCCTCGAAATTGCCCCGGATACCTATATATCCGTTCGCGACGTGGAACAGGGTCTCCTGGACGGGGAACTGTCCGGGATCGAATTTATCGGTGTGCAGTATCATGCGTCACGCCTCCGTTCTTCTTTAGCGCCGCCAAAGGAAGTTTTGCAATATAATATAATGTAGCATATCGGGTCAAAATACCGAACGTTTTTTTATTGGGGGCCGGTCTGACATGAAAGCGGTAATTTTCGATCTGGACGGCGTGATAATCCATACCGACGTGTATCATTACAGAGCGTGGAAGAAGCTGGCCGACCGTTTGGATTTGTACTTCGACGAGCGGATCAACAACCGTCTGCGCGGCGTTTCGAGGATGGAAAGCCTCGAAATCATTCTGGAAAACAGCGCGTTCTCGGGTCTGAGCGACGCCGAGAAGACGGCGCTCGCGGATGAAAAGAATGAAACGTACAGGGGATTTTTGAACGCGATGACACCGGCGGACCTGCCGCGTGAGGTGAGTGATACGCTGCGGGCGCTCCGCGGAATGGGCTTTCCGATGGCGATAGGCTCGTCCAGCCGCAACGCGCGGTTGATTCTTGATAAGATTGGGTTGGGCGGATTCTTCGACGCCGTATCGGACGGCAACAATATCGCCAATTCCAAGCCCGATCCCGAGGTTTTCTTAAAAGCCGCCGAATTCCTGGGGACCGCGCCCGCAGACTGCGTGGTCGTCGAGGACGCGGACGCCGGGGTCGAGGCTGCGCGCCGGGCCGGCATGAAAACTATCGCAATGGGCGACGCCGCGAAATTCGGCGGGGGCGACTGGACTATCGAATCCTTCGGGGGCATTTTGAAAATAATGAAAGGCGCAATGTGAATTCTTGACAATAAAACAAGAGTGTGGTAACGTGAAATTAATGGAATTCCCATTGTAAAACCACAAAAAATATCTAATTGGAGGGAAAAATATGAAACGCGTTCTACCTTTGTTAATGGCTGTTCTTGTATTTGTTGTGTCCTTTGCCTCGTGCGGCTTCGCCGCCGTGACGGAGATCACCCTGGTGAGCAACAAAATCGAGATCGACGCCGCCTTGAAACAGTTCGCCGCGACATACGAATCGCAGACCGGCGTGAAGGTCAACATCAAGAGCTTTGGCGGCGAGACTCCGTATGCCCCCAACCTCGCCGCGATGTTCAACACGGGTGAGGAACCCGAGATATTTGTCTTTGAAGGCCTGGCGGGATACGAAGACGCGCAGAGAGCCGGCCGTCTCACCGACCTGTCCGGCGAGCCGTGGGCCGAGGACACCGACGTGGCATACTTCGATACTGACGGCAATGTCGTCGGCTTCCCCGTTGCTGTTGAAGGATGGGGCCTCGGGTATAACAAAGCGCTGCTTGAGAAAGCCGGCGTGGACCCGGCGTCCATGACCTACATCGGCGGCATGAAGGCCGCTTTTGAAAAAATTGACTCGATGAAGGCTGAACTGGGCATCGACGCCGTCGTTTCGATGGTCGCCGGCTCGGGTATGACGTGGGTTACTGGCCTGCACGGCGTAAACGCTTATCTGACGCTCGGCCTGCCGTACAGCGATTCCCGCGTCTATATAGACATGATGCTCGACAAGCAGGTCGCCACCGACAGGCTTACCAAGTTTGCCGAATATTACAACCTGCTCTTCCAATATTCCACAAGGCAAACCCTGCTCACGGGCGGATACGACCAACAGGTTGGCGAGTTCGGCAATCAGAAGTCCGTGTTCATCCACCAGGGCAACTGGGTCGATCCGACCTTCGCCGAGTGGGGTATCGACTTCGAGATGGGTTATGTGCCCCATGCTTTCCTTAACGAAGTAACCGACGGTATCTTCGTTGGAGCCCCCTCCTGGTACATCGTGAACGCGAAGGCGCCCGGCGTGGAGGAAGCCAAGGCATTCCTCAGAGCAATGGCCGCCACTGCGGAGGGCCATGACTACATGGTCAACCTTGCCGGCATGGTGCCCGCGTTCAAGTCGGTTGAACTGAATCCGTCCGGCCCGCTTTCGAAGGCCGTTCAGGAATGGGCCGCTGATGGGAAAATCTATGCCTGGCAGCAGAACGAAATGCCCGACGGTTTCGGAATGTTTACTCTCGGTCCGATCTTCGGCATGATGGCCGCCGGCGAAATCGACGTCGCGACTTTTGTCCAGCTCTTTACCAACGCTGTCGCCGACATCAAACCGTTTGAGTAGTAACGGATCATAATCATAAAGAACATGCGGCGGCGTAAAAGCCGCCCATGTTTTTTATAAGGAGGCGTTGATGTTTTGGAAGATATAAAAAAGCGCGGCGCGGGCAATTCGCCGCATTCTCCCATATTTTTCGCATTTTTGTTCCCGGCTGTATTCGCGTTCGTCATGGTGATCGTAATCCCGTTTTTCATGGGGCTCTATTACTCTTTTACCGACTGGAACGCGATAACGGGCATCGACGTGACATGGGTCGGATTAAGAAATTACGCCGCGATATTTCGTGATCCCGTCTTTTTACATTCGTTCCTGGTAACGGCGGTATACGCCGCGATCAACATCGTTATCGTCAATATCGTGGCGTTCTCCCTTGCCCTTCTGGTGACAAACAAGCTGAAGATGGTCGGCTTGTACCGCGCTACGTTTTTCCTGCCCAACATGATCGGCGGGCTGATTCTGGGCTATATATGGCAGTTTATCTTCAACAACGCCATAGTGAAGTTCGGAGCGACGATCGGGTCCCAGTTTTTGTCGGTAAGCTTCCTCACCAACAGGTATCTGGCGGTTCTCGCCATCGTGCTTGTCGGCACATGGCAATACGCGGGCTATATCATGATGATCTATGTGGCGGCTATTCAGGGGATTCCCGCCTCGCTGATCGAGTCCGCCAAGATAGACGGCGCGAATTACGGGCATACGCTGCGGCACATCATGATTCCGTTGGCAGCCCCGGCTTTTACGGTCTCCCTGTTCCTGACGCTCGTCAATTCCTTCAAGCAGTTCGACGTCAACTTCGCGCTTACGCAGGGCGGGCCGTCCGGCATGTTCATGGGAAGGGCGCTGAATACCAACGAGTTTCTCGCCCTGCACATATACCAGACGGCGTTCGCGTTTCGCCAATTGGCGCAGGGGCAGGCCAAAGCGATCGTGTTCTTTGTCGTGCTTGCCTCAATCGCCATGTTCCAGGTGTATTACAACAAGCGGAAGGAGATTGAGATGTAATGGGAAAACGTAATGCCATCATACTCAACGCGATCGCGATTCTTCTTTTTTTGGTTTACATGGTCCCATTCGCTTTGGTGATCATCAACGCCGCGAAGCCGACCCTTCAGATCATTCTGGATCCGCTGACGCTGCCTGAGAATTTCACGCAGCTGTTTAAGAATATACAGGAGGTGTATCAGAGCCCCAATGTAAGATATCCGTCCTCTTTTGTCACCTCGGTCATCGTGACGTTCTGTTCGGTGGGGTTGCTTGTGCTGATCTGCCCTATGGCGGCGTGGGTTCTTGTCCGCACCAATACGAAACTGTCCAGATGGGTGTTCATGATATTCGTGGCGGCCATAGTCATTCCCTTTCAGGTCGTTATGTTCCCGTTGCTCTCGTGGTTTAACATCATCGATTCGAGCCTGGGACTTGTCGGTACGCCGTTCCGATTGCTTCGGAATTATACGGGGATAATCCTGGCGTACCTCGGTTTCGGTTCATCGCTCTCTATATTCCTCTACCACGGGTTTATCAAAGCGGTGCCCGTCGAACTGGAAGAGGCGGCAATCATCGACGGCTGCACGAAAGCCGGCGTATTCTTCCGCATCGTCTTCCCTATCCTCAAACCGATCACGGTTACCGTCATTATTTTGAACGGCATATGGATATGGAACGACTACCTGCTGCCTGTGATGGTACTGGGAGCGGGCAACGCGGTGCAAACGCTGCCGCTTGCGGTGGCGAGCTACGTGGGTTCGTTTTTAAAACGGTGGGACATGATCCTCACGGCAACGCTGATGACGATGATGCCGGCAATTATTGTGTTCCTGTTCCTCCAAAAGCACATCATGAAGGGTATGGTCGAAGGGTCGGTCAAGGGGTAGGCGGCGGCAATATCGGGATACAAAACCGGGCGAACGCGGTTCGCCCGGTTGACACTTACGTATAGACCTTCTGTATCGTGACGTTATAAGCGCCGGTGTCGTTGTGAAGATCAATGTAAACTTCTTCCTGTCCCGCCTCGGGAAAAATTTTTACAACCGGCCGAGACAGGTTTTCCCCGTGGTTCTTAAATACGACTCCCTTCATGCCGTTTGATAATTGTACCTGGACGCCCAGGGGAAAGGGGGCGATTTTCTTAACGAATTTCTCCACAACGTCGGGGCGAAACGCCTGTCCCGAGTTGCCCAGTATAAACTCGTAAGCTTCGGAAGGCAGAATCGCTTCATGGTAAGGGCGCTTGGACGTAATCGCGTCGAACACGTCGACGACCGATATGATCTGCGCAAAGAGGGTGATTTCATGCTCTTTTCTGCCGAGGGGGTATCCGCTTCCGTCATATTTCTCGTGGTGCTGCAAAACGGATAGGGGCACCACATGCGGCAGGCGGCATTTTCGTTTGATAAGGTTAAATCCGAGCGTCGTATGCTCTTTAATTGCATCGAATTCTTCTTTTGTGAATTTGCCCGGTTTATTGAGCAGGGCTTTATCGACGAGCACCTTCCCGATGTCGTGCAGAATAGCGGCCCATGCGAGCTTTAGTATTCGCTGTCTCGGCATTTCATATACTTTTCCGAGGATGCAGGATAATACGCAAACGTTTACCGAATGCTGATATGTGTACAGATCGAACTGCTTTATATCGACTAAATTGACGATGGAGTCGGACTTGGCTATCTCATCGATAATCTGTTCGAGGAATTTCTGTATTTGGTGCATGTCCTTGCGAAAATTTGAATACTTGTTATATTGCGCGTCCGTCATCAGCCTTCGCACGGACGTCATCATTTTATTTCTGACTTCGTCCGAAACCACATCTTTGATTTCGATGCCCTTTGAAATATCGTCCTCGATATATAAGCCCGAGTATTTTTGCCTCCCGATTAGTTTGATAAGGTTCTCACTCAAGGCTTTGCCTTTCTCAAGCATGAGCTCTCCCCTCTCTCCGTAAAGGGGTTTGCCCAGTGTCATTCCTTCGGTCAAATTATCAGTCGGTACGTAGCGCATCTTGCACTCAACTTTCGCGGCGAATTTTGAACGGCATCAAGCCGGCCTGAGGAAAATTCTAACGGACGTTGTCCGGGTAAATCAACGATTCGCTGTTCGCCGTGATGGTGTTGGACACGCCTCACGGTCGCTGCCGGCCCTTTGTGATGACCTTACATGAGCGCATAATACCACATATAGAACCAAAAAGAAACACGGCGGTACCAACGCCAATCTCCAATCGCCCCTCCGCTGTTTTGGCCGCATCTGCGGTTTTTTGCTTGACGATCGCGGACAAAGTGTATATCATACGTCACTGGCCCGAACGGAAAAATTCCGAAATCTAAAGGGCTTTAGACTCGCGAAACCGAATACTCAATCCTCTTGGCGAATCCGCGCATTGCGCTTCCGATGACCGGCGTTTCGAATTAAGGGTTTTGTTCGGGGCGCGGGCATGGGAGGAACAAATGACATCAGAAACAGAAACTCGCGAGACCTCCTGGCGCTTTGAGGATTTTAACCTGCGCCCGGAGCTTCTGAAGGCTATTGCCCGAAAGGGCCTCATATCGACGATGCCGGTGCAGACCCGTATACTTGAGGACGAAACCCTCACCGACGGCGACCTTATCGTGCAGGCGTGCACGGGATCGGGTAAGACGCTCGCGTTCGCGATACCGATTTACAACTCGATGGAAAAAACCCCGCCAGTTCCGCAAGTTCTAGTCCTGTCTCCGACGAGGGAACTCGCGCAGCAGACCGCGCGTGAATTCGTGTGGCTCGGCGCCGATCTCGGCGCGCGCGTCGCCACGCTCGTCGGCGGCCTGGACATGGAGCGCCAGATTCGCGCATTGAAGGAAGGAGCGGCCGTCGTTGTCGGCACGCCTGGCCGCGTGCTGGACCATATACGCAGGGGGACGTTCGCGACAGGCGAAGTCAAGGTGCTTGTTTTGGACGAGGGCGACCACATGCTCGACATGGGTTTCCGCGACGAGCTGGAGGCCATAATGAGCGGGCTGGAAAACCTCGGGCGGACTTGGCTGTTCTCCGCCACGATGCCGCCGGAGGTGGCATCGCTTGCCCGGCGTTACCTCGACGCGCCGCGTAAAATTTCGCTCGTGTCGGACATAACATGCCACGACGACATAATGCAGAAGACCTACATTATACCCGCGCGCAGACGTTTCGAAGGGTTGGCCAATGTTTTGCTGTGGGAGGCCCCGTCGCGCACGCTGCTTTTTTGCGCCACAAAGGTTGAGACGCAGGAAATAGCGGACAGACTCTGTGACGAGGGTTTTAAGGCCTGCGCTATTCACGGGGATATGAGTCAAAGGGAACGGAACACGGCGCTAGCGTCCCTGCGCGGCGGCAGGGTGGACATTCTCGTGGCGACGGATGTGGCCGCGCGCGGCCTCGATATAAACGGAGTGAGCCATGTGGTTCAATTCGGTTTGTCAGGTAATCTTGAGATTTTTGTTCATCGCAGCGGGCGCACGGGACGCGCGGGACACGAGGGCTCGAATCTGGCGCTTCTGACCAGCCGCGAACTGCGGACTTTCAGACAGATGGCCAGGGGATCGAACTTGAAAATGGAGATAATTCCCGCTCCCGACGCCTCCGAGCTGGAGGGTGTACAGAAGTCTCGTTTCGAGAATATGCTGATCGAACGTTCGCTCGCCGACGAAGAATACTCGCGCTGGGCCGATGAGATTATGGCGCGCGACGACGCCGGTCAGATGCTGGCCGGGCTTTTGGCCTACGCCTACGGCGACCAGCCGGGCGGTTACTCTATCCGATCCGATGTTCTCGCCGAGATGAACCGCGATAAAAAGCAGCCGTTTACACGCGAAGGGGAGTCACGCGGCAAATTCGGCGGCGAGTCGGGCACGAGACGCCGGAGCATGGATGGCGGCGTGAGCGTTCAACTTGCCGTCGGACGCAACGAGGGTTGGGAGGTCGGCGCTCTGCTCGGCGCTTTCTGCCGCTCGATGGGGGTAGCGAGGGAGGACGTGGGCAACATCAAACTGCGTGAGAACTCGGCAACGATAGAACTCTCTCATAAGGCCTCCGAACTGCTCGAATCGAAGAAGCCGCGCATGGCAAAAGAAGGGCTTGTCGTTTCGGCTGTGAGGCTCATATCCTCGGAAGAAGCCTCGCGCGGGAAGGACGGCGGAGACAGGGGAAATGCCAACGTGAAACCGCAGAACCGATTTCCGCGCCGCGAAAGGCCCGAGTACCGCAAGGGCGACCGGCGCGACAGGTCCGGCTATGCCCGAAAGGCGGACTCGGAGCGTCCGTCTAAGCGGAGAATACGCGGCGAGTCTTAACCAAAATTCAATACGGGAGGGATTATGTCATGAACGAACGCATATTGGTCATCAATCCGGGGGCGACTTCGACAAAGATCGCGGTGTTTGAGGGGGAATCCTGCGAGTGGCAGAAGACCCTGCCGCACAGCGTGGATGATCTTGCCGGATACGCTTCCCTCATCGACCAGGTCCCATACAGGAAGCGGCTGATAGAGGAGGAACTGGGGCGCGAAGGATTCGGCTCGGGCGCGATAGCGGCGGTTGTAGGGCGCGGCGGCATCCTCGCGCCTATGCCGGGGGGGACTTATGAAGTCTCCCGCGAGCTGTTAGGCGATGCGGGAAGCTTCAAGTACGGAGAACACGCGTCGAACCTCGGTCCCATACTTGCCGGCGAGTTTGCCGCAGCGGCCGGGTGCGTGGCTTACGTGGCCGATCCCGTTTCAACCGACGAATGGGCGCCGGTGGCGCGGCTGTCGGGCCTCATGGGGATGGACAGAGTTTGTCATTTCCACGCGCTGAACCATAAGGCAGTGGCTCGTTCCACAGCGAAGCGGATGGGCCGCCGATATGAGGACGTGAACTTCGTTATCGCTCACCTGGGGACGGGCGTCAGCGTCGGAGCTCACGTCCGAGGGCAGGTGGTCGATGTCTTCGACGCGATGAACGAGGGCTCGATGTCGGTGGACAGGGCGGGCAACTTGCCGGCCATCCTCCTTGTGGACGAGTGTTATTCGGGTAAATACTCCCAAAAGGAGATGAGGCGAAGGATAAACGGCGGAGGGGGAATTTTTTCGTACCTGGGCACAAAGGACATGCGCGAGGTAGAACGGCTTGTGACGGAGGGCGACGAAACGGCTGTTATGATCGTGAACGCTTTCGCGTATCAGATAGCGAAGGACATCGGGGCGATGGCCGCCGTCTGCCGCGGAGAGATCGACAGGGTCATACTGACCGGCGGTATGGTGAGGTTCAAATACCTTGCCGACGAGATAATAACACGCGTCAAGTTTCTGGCTCCTTTGGAAATAATACCCGGCGAGGAGGAGATGGGCGCTCTCGCGCTTGGCGCGCTGCGCGTCCTTCGGGGAGAAGAACGCGCGAAGCGCTACGCCGGCTGAATCACCCGTGAACCGACAGTATCAGGAAAATCTTACCCGCGCCCACTTTGAAAGGAAGAGTGAAGCTCTTGACGTCCTGCTTTTTGGGGGGCACGGCTTTTAAATTTTCCCCTGACAGCATCTGCGGGGGCGTAATGTCGAGACCGGGTACGTCGGCCTTGATAAGGGCCTGTCCGCTGATCATGTTGGTCAATTCTCCGATCACGCTCATGGACATGGGATCATCGACGTCGGCTTTTATCATGCCGCCTGTGAACGCCGACACGTAAGCTTCAAACGCGGGCATATCCGTCAGCAGGGAGGCGGTGCTGTGCACCGTTCCGCCCACTATTCCTATAAGGGCGGCAACCCTGCTTCCCGGCGCGTTGAAACCGGGCTTTACCTCTGTTTTCAGAAATTCGACTTCCACACCGACAGTCCGGCTGACGCTGATAAGCGCTCCGGTATATGAATTGACGAGTATGGATAAAAGGTTCCCCGTTTCCACGGCCATTTTGTATATTCCCACCTTCGGCGTAAATCTTACCAATATCTATTTTATCATCACGCGATTAAAAAAGAAATTTTTCCGCTATAAATTTGAAAGCGCCCTCTCTATTATCGTCCACGCGGCGATGTCGTCAATAGGGCGCGGCGGCACCCTAAGCGATCTCGGAACAAGCCTTGCCAGGCCCCTCGGGGGATGCAATCTCCAGTACATCTCCCGCGCGTCCAGCGTTGTCATACGCTCGTCGGTCAATTTATATTCCACGCCCGCTTCCAACAGACGGCGCTCGTAATCCTTGTGCGACGTACCGTTCCCGAGGAATACTATCGAGGCGCGCGCGCGGCAGACAGCCCCTTCCGCGCGCCACCGGGCCATGCTGCCGGTATCCCCGGACGACAGGCACGACAACGCGGCGTCAAATCGCTCAACCGGGGCGATCGCCGAAAACAGCAATTGCCCCTCGGAGGCAAGCGCGAAGCCGAATTTCTCGCGCCCCGGATCGATTCCGCAGAGGATGTCTTCGCTCAGACGTCGTTCAGCGTCGACGCCCATCTTGGATACATCCACATCCACTGTTCCGGATTCTTCCTTATCCAGCCGGATATTACCTCATTGCACCTGTCAGCGGCGTATTGCAGGTCCTCGCCGAACGGACGGCCGTTCTTTCCCTCAAGGGGGCGGTCGATCACCAGCGTCATGCGGGCGCCTCCGTCGTCTCGCGTAATATGCGCGGGCAACACCGCCGAGCCTATTTTATGAGCGAGTTTTACCGGCCCGATCGGAGTGCTTGCCAGATGGCCGAGGAACGGCGACATAACCCCGGCCTTCTTCGCGTCCTGATCAAGCAGAACCGCCAGCACCTCGTTCTTGCGCAGGCATTCTATCGCGGCGCGAAGGTCGAGTCCCTTACCCAAAGGATTCACTCCCGCTCTTGCCCTGAGGTTCGCGATAGCCTGGGTGATCCGGTAGTCGCGCTGCTCGGCGCCGATGGCGTTCATCGGTATTCCGAGTTTAGCGCAAGCCGCAGCCCCGTACTCCCAACATCCTATGTGCGCGGAGAGGAATATGGCGCCCTTTCCGCGTTCCAGTGCTTTTCGAATATTCTCGATGCCTCTTACTTCGACCCATTTTTCTATTTCCGGGTAAATTTGAGGCAGCCTGATAAATTCGACCAGCGCCATGCCGAAGTGTCTGTACGCGCCGCTTATTATCTCACGCGACTTCTTCTCCGGCACGCCCAGCATCCTCGTGACCCTTGAACGCGCCCTCGACACGCGCCTTCGGGAGAAGAACTCGACCATGCCCGCCGCCCGGGCGCCCAAGCGGAGGGCCTTATCGTGTTCCATCCGCTCGCACAGGTATGTAAAAGCGCGAAGCGAAGCCCATATGACAGGCTGACGCCGCACTATCCTCTCCTCGCAACCGGCGGGGCCGATAACGCGCGCGGCGGCGCGCCAAAGCCCGCTGGAAAAACCTCTTCGAACATGTACCGTCACCGCCCGTTCATTCATTGCAGTGTCATGATTATACCAACACGTTAGAAGACCCGCTATAAAAAAATCTAAGTTCCCGGCGCATTTTTGTTGCCGCCTCTTGTGGCATGTTGCGAAAATCGTGCTAAAATGTTCGCGCATCAAGGGGAAAAATGACAGGAGGGATATTGTTGTTGGTTCGACTTATGATCGGTATGACAACGCTGCTGCTCCCAAGCGCCGGACTCGCGGCGGAGGTGGCGTCCGACGCTCCTCAACCCAATATTTTCTTGCAGTTGGGCCCGCTGATATTGCTTATGGTGGTTTTCTTCTTTTTCACGTCCCGTTCGCAGAAGAAAAAGCAGAAGCAGCATGAGTCAATGTTGGCGTCGATTTCGCGAGGGGATACGGTCGTGACGGCGGGCGGATTTTTCGGGAAGGTCTACGAGGTGCTGGACGATTCATACGTAATTGAGATTGCGGAAGGCACGAGGGCGCGAGTTTTGAAGGGCTCCGTATCGTCGAAGCGCGAAGGCGGCGATCCCGCTCGTCCTCGCAAACTCAAGAAAAAGAGGCGCGTCGTGCGAAGCGAAACGACTGAAACGGGCGCGACCGAAAAGGAAGCCGCCGAGAGGAAAGAAACGGCCGAGAGGGAAACGACGGGCAAGAGAGAAGCCGCCCCCAAGAAGGAAAGGGCCCGCAAGAGGGAAAGCAAAGACGAAGAAGCGGCCCTGCCTCCTGCGGAAGAGGCCGCGCCGCCGAAGGCGATGGACGAAGGCGTTTCCGTCGAGGAGAACGAAGCCTTGATGATGAGCGATTTTGACAAAGACTGATCGTTGCGCGGAGGTTTTAACATATGTTTAGAAGAGAAAAGGTCAGGCTTATAATTGTCGCTGCGGTCGCAATCGCCGCCGCGTTTGTCGTTTTTCCGGTTTCCGGCAGAGTGAAGCTCGGCCTTGATCTGATGGGCGGCGCGCGTATACTTTTGCAGGCCGTCGGCACTCCCGAAGACCCGTTGACGAGCGAAAGAATGAATCAGTTGGTTGCGGTCCTCCGCAATCGTGTTGATCAGTACGGGATAGTAGAGCCGCAGATACAGATCGAGGGAGTGGACAGAGTCGCCGTGGATCTGCCGGGGGTTGAAGACCCGGAGGCGGCTATCGAACTCATCGGGCGTACCGCCGTGCTGCAATTCCGCCAGGTCGTGGGCGGGGGCGGCAGTCCGCCGCCGAACGTAGAGCGACATAATTACGACTCGGAAGAGTCTTACGACAGGGCGCTGTCCAACTGGAACGAACTGATGGAGCAATACGAACTGCAGGTTGCCGCGCTCGGCGAATTGGTGGAAGACGACCCGTCGCTCTTAGTGGCGCGCGATCAGGATACCGGCATGGCGTATGTGTTGGGCGAGGTTTACGTCACCGGCAGCGAACTTGCCGACGCTTCCGCGACGGTTGACGAGTTGGGCCAGCCGGCGGTCTCGATACGTTTCAACAGGGAAGGAGCGGCGGCTTTCGAGGAGGCCACCGCGGCAAATATAGGCCGTCAGATAGCCATTGTCCTTGACGACGTTGTGATTTCCGCCCCCGTGGTGCAGAGCAGGATCGGCGCCGAGGGCAGGATAACCGGACGCTTCACGAGGGAGGAGGCGATACGCCTTCAGGTCATGCTGAGGGCCGGATCGCTGCCCCTGAATGTCGAAATACTCGAAAATCGCTCAGTCGGGCCGACTCTTGGCAGCGACTCGATCCAGTCGGGCGTTCGCGCCGGTATCGCGGGCGCCGTCATGGTGGCGATTTTTATGCTCATCTACTACGGACTGTTAGGCATAGCGGCGGACCTGGCTATAGCGGTCGCGATGCTTGTCATGATGGCTTTCGTAATCATGATGCGCGTCACCCTGACCCTGCCCGGCATCGGCGGCATAATACTGACGATAGGCATGGCGGTGGACGGCAACATTCTGATATACGAGAGGATAAAAGAGGAACTGCGCACGGGGAAATCGATAATGGCGTCGATTGACTCCGGTTTCCGAAAGGCGCTCGTCGTCATTCTCGACTCGAATATCACGACGCTGATCGCGGCAGGCGTGTTGTTTTATTTCGGCACCGGCCCAATTCGCGGTTTTGCGGTGACGCTGAGCCTGGGGATTGTGGCCTCCATGTTCGGTAATATAATTGTGACGCGCACGATTTTGCAGTTGATGCTGCGTTTCAACAAGAATCTGGCACTGTAGGCGGTGGCGGCGATGGCTCTTTTTGACACTTCAAAATTAAATATTCCGTTTATGAAGCATAGACGCATTGCGGCTATACTCTCGGTAATACTCGTTATCGGGAGTTTCGTCTTGTTTATGACGAAAGGGATCAACCTGGGCGTCGATTTCACCGGCGGCGTGGAAATACAGGTCAGGCTCGCCGCCGAAGCCGACATTGCGGCGATCCGCGAAGCGTTGAACGCGGGCGGGTTTTCGCAGGTCATGATCCAGATATACGACGACGGCAGCACCTCGATTCGGTATCAGGAGCCGGAGGAGGACGCCAGGCTGGAGCTTGTCGTAAGGAGGATTTTGGAAGACCGGTTCGGAACCGTAATTGTCGAGAAGATAGACAAAGTCGGGCCGGTCGTGGGGGAGGAACTCCGCAATCAGACGATTGTAGCCGTGGTTTTGGCCATATGCGCCATACTGTTTTACATGGCCTTTCGCTTCCGCTTCCGCTTCGGCGTGGCGGCAATCGCGGGCCTGATACATGTGTCCATCATTGTGCTTGGCGCTTACAGCCTGACGGGCCGTGAAGTGGGAACGTGGTTTATCGCGGCGATACTGATCGTTATCGGTTATTCCCTGAACGACACGATAGTTCTTCTGGACCGTGTCCGCGAGAACTGGCTCCAGATCGGCAGAATGGGCGTCACCGAGCTCGTGAACGCGTCAATAAATCAAGTTCTCGCGCGCACCATCAACACGTCCATAACGACGCTGCTTCCGGTACTCGCGATGTACTTCCTGGGCGTCGAGGTCATGTCGAACCTGGCGTTCGCTTTCATGATCGGCATAATAGTCGGAACGTACACTTCCATCTACGTGGTCAGTTCGCTGATCGTGGAGTGGTATCTGCGTAAACCGGCGCGGAGGTAAGGCTGCGGGCGGCATTCCTGCCGCCCGTCACATCATATCTCGATCAAATCTTTCGTGAATGAGGTCAGGGTTTTGCTGCCGGTTTCAGTCACGAGAACCGTGTCCTCTATCCTTATCCCCCCCCAGCCCGGTATGTATATTCCGGGTTCGATAGTGATCGTCATTCCCTGCTTCAGAATAACGTCCGCATTCTGGCGCATGAAGGGCTCCTCGTGGATTTCGAGGCCGACGCCGTGGCCAATGCCGTGAGCGAATGGGGGGAAGGCCGAGCCTGTCAGTATGTTTATCGCCCGTTCGTTGAGCTCCCGTCCGTTCGTTTCGGGGCGGATGAGCGCTATCGTTTCCTCCTGGGCGTACTTCAGCGTATTGTACGCGCGTTTCTGCTCGGGGTCCGCGCGTCCGCAGACGAAGGTTCGCGTCGTGTCCGTTCTGTAACCGTCGGCCTTTGCTCCGTAGTCGACGAGGACGAAGTCGCCGGCCTTCAGCTTGACGCTGCCGCTCGAATTAGCGTGAGGCTGGGACGCCCTTGCCCCGAACAGTACCATTGTGTCGAAGCCCGTATCCTCCGCCCCCCCGCGTTTTACGAGGTAATCCAACTCTATCTTCATATCCAGTTCCGAGACGCCGGGCTTGATTATTCCGAGCAGGCCATCCAATGCGCGGTCGGCAATCCCGCACGCGCGCTCTATCATTCGGGCTTCTTCCGGTTCTTTTACGGCGCGGATTTTTTCGACGGCGGCATTTGTCGCGGTGAATGCGACGCCCTTCGCGGACAGCGCTTTTGAAAGGGATTCATATTGGCCGTGGGTGATGTTCGCGCTCTCGAAACCGATACGCTTGAAGCCCGATTCTTCCGCCACGCGAGCGGCCGCTTCCTCAAGCGGAGGATGGGGATGACGGTGCGGCACGACTTTTGCCGACGCGCACTCGCCCTTTGCCATTTCGATATACCGCGGATCCGCAAAAAGAAAATTCCCCTCGCCCGAGGCGATCATATAGCAGTCATGTCCGGCGAAGCCTTCGAGATAACGCTGGTTTTCGCATTTTGTTATGAACAGGGCGTCCAATTCCAGTTCTTTCAATGCTGCCGCGAGATTTTCATTCCTGCCTTTCATGTTCGGCGCCTCCAATCTTGTTAATAATATCCGCCTCCGCGTTGCCGATGTGGAACTGTATCGATATACGGTCGCCGGGTTTTACGGCGGCGGAACTTCTTATCGCCCGCCCCCTCTTATCCCTGCAAATCGAAAAACCGCGCCCAAGCGCGGCGAGAGGGGAGAGCGCGTGTAGCGCCGCCGCCGCCCTCGCCAGGAACGCCTCTCCGCGTTCGGCGGACGACAGAGCGTGCCTGGTAATATCCCTCAGGGCATCCGCGAGATAATTTTCGTGGCCTTCGAAGAGTTCTTCGGTTTTTGCCGATAACCGTTCGCTCATTTGCGCAAGCGACGCGTCCGCGCGCTCGATTGCCCTCGCCGTCCGGGAGTGCGTCAAGCCTTCCCATGACGCGAGCAGCAGTTCTATCTCGCGCCTGTCGGGGAATACCGCCTCGGCGGCGGCGGAGGGCGTGGGAAGGGCCGCGTCCGCCGCGAGGTCCGCGAGCGAGTTGTCTATCTGATGCCCTACGCCGGTCACGACGGGAAGGGGGCAACTTCTGACCGCCCTCACTATCAGTTCGTCGTCGAAAGGGGAGAGGTCGTCTTTTGCCCCTCCGCCCCTCGCCACGATCACACATTCGACGCCGGGCAGACGCCCCGCGAACGCGATAGCGCGCGACACCAGCGAGGGCGCTTCCACCCCCTGCACCGTCGCCGGGATCACCACTATATCGACGAACGGCGCCCTCTTTAGCGAGACTTCGAGAATATCCCTGATAGCCGCGCCCGTCGGGCTCGTAACGACTGCCGCCTTCGAGGGGTATCTGGGGATGGGGCGCTTGTGGCGCAGATCGAACAAACCCTCGCGTTCCAACGCCGCCCTTAGTTCCTCCCTGGCGCGCCGCTGCGCCCCGAGGCCGATCGGCATTATCCTCGCCGCGTAAAGCTGGTAGGCCCCTCCCTTGGTATAAACGTCGATATTGCCTGTGACGACGACCTCGTCCCCGTCATTCGGCCACGACACCATCCCGGATGTGTGCGATCGGAACATTACGGCCGCGATCCGGGACTCCACCCCGGCCAGCGTGAAATAGACGTGTCCGCTGCCGTGGCGCTTGAAGTTCTGTATCTCTCCCCTCACGGCGAGTCCGCGGAGGAGCGGGGAGCCGGTTATTACCGTCCTTATAGTTCCGGACAGTTCGTCGACGGTTTGTATGGACGGCGAAGCGGCCGGATTTTTTTCAAACATTTCAGCCGGAAGCCGGCTCCGCGCGGCCTTCATTTTCTATCGAATCCCCCTGTGCCGATCTGACGATCCGGCCCAGCACTCCGTTCACGAAACTGCCCGATTCCATCGTTCCGAACATCTTCGTGAGTTCGACGGCCTCCGAGATTGCCACCGCTATGGGAACCTTGCGGCCGATCATGCCCTCGAACAGGGCGAGCCTTATCGAAGCCCTGTCCACAGCGACCATACGCTCCGTCCGCCACCCGACTATGTGTTCCCTCAACATTGCGTCGATTTCGTCCGCGTGCTCGTTCACGCCGATGACCAGAGCCCTGGCGTATTCGATCACGTCCGCCGGCTCCGCTTCCCACGGGTATGTCTCTATCGCCTCGTCCGCAGTAAGGTCCGCGCGCAAGTCGAGTTCATAAATCAACTGCAGGGCTATTTCTCTAGCCCTGCGTCTTCGTTGCGGCAATGAAGCTCTGCCCAAAGTATCATCTCCTGAGACTTTTTACGTCGAGTATAATTTTTTTGACGAGTTTATTTCCATCCTCCGACAGGAGTATCCACGATATCACGTAACCCGCCAGAGAAGCGCCCGCCACCCACAGGACGCCTCTCAGCCCGAGATTAATAAAGCCGGCGAGTCCGCCGAATGCCGCCGCCCAGAATGCAGGTTTGCTCCATATGGGAGATACCGCCGAGTATTCCTCAGGAGCCCTTCTTATCCAGTGCACGCAGACTGCTATACCGGCGGGCTCAAACAGCGCCTCCAGTTTATCCGCGAGGGCCAGCCGCTTCTGCGGGTCGTCCTGGTCGGGGATCGTGATGTAGATATTCAATTGATTCCGGTCGCCTACAAACGAGACCTCCTGACAGTAAAAATCGGAGGACAGGCGATCCATCACTATCTGCTTGAACGCGTCGCCGTCCAGCCATATTTTTCCGCGTTTGGTTATGGTCCACAAAAAGAGCATGACTCACCCTCCCCTCGCGGTAAAACGGCGCTTCATGATACCTCCGGCGCGTCCGCCTCCGCAGCGTCCTCCGAGTCGGCGGGCTTGTTGTCGGGAAACGTAATTCCCTGAACGTACACGTTTACGCTCTTTACGGAATACCCCGTGTATTTCTCTATCTGATCCTTCACGGCTTCCTGAACGTCCCAGCACACATCCGGTATTCTCAGGCTGTATTTGACCAGAACGTATGTGTCGACCTGAATCTCGGGGGGCTCTCCGTCGGAGATGGAAATCCTCACCCCGTTGACGGCTTTTCTGCCCATCCTAAGGTTTACCATGAGCCCGGGATTTGCCGGCTGCGCGCCGTCGATAGACAGCAACGCCTTTATCGCGAGCTGCGAAATTACGTCTTCGGAAATCCTGATCTTTCCTTCGAGACCCGTTTGGTCGACAGTTTGGGATTCCAATCCTTCCTGCTCGTACATCGTGTTTTCAATCTGCTCGTTATTATCCATATCTCCGCCTCCTTATAATGTCCGCTCCCGTCATCTCACTGCCCGAACGATTTTCCGCAATGCGGGCAAAGCAGATCCTCGTCCTCGTCGTAAGCGTCCGGCTGATAGAAGAAATCCTTCCCGCATACGGGACAGTTGACGGGTTCGTATTCCTCTTCCTCGTCGTCGAAGTCGTCGGAATCGAAATCGCCGTCGGGCCGTCCGTCCATCATGGAGGATAGTTCGTCTTCAAGGTCTTCGATGTACTCCCTCATATCCTCCTGTTCCGCCGCGAGATCGTCAAGTTCCTCGGCGATGGCATCCAGCGTCCCAAGGAGCGCCTCGTAAAACTTGGACATGCCCACATTCTCAGCGATGTTCTGTCCTTCGATCAATCCCCGTAAATACGCTATTTTTTCACGCGCGCTCATCCCGATTCCCCCTTGATTGTATTTGGTATGTGCATTACTTGGATTGTATCAGGCTTTCTTCGCTCTTTCCAGATACTCCCCCGTGCGTGTATCCACAACTATGGTCTCTCCGTTTTCCACGAAGAAAGGAACCGTAACCACAAGGCCCGTCTCCGTCGTCGCCGGTTTGCCTCCGCCGGAGGCGGTGTCGCCCTTGAATCCGGGCGGGGTATCCGTCACCTTCAACTCGACCGAAGTCGGGAGCTCGATGCCCATTATCCTTCCCTCGTACATGTCGAAGCTGACCTCAAGATTGTCGATTAGATATTTTACCCCGTCCCCCAGGGCGCCGGCCGACAGGAAAACCTGATCGTAACTCTCCATGTCCATGAAGACATAGTCGCTGCCGTCCTTATACTGGTACTGCGCCGGCCTTTCGTCGAAAATAATCCGTTCGAAGCGTTCGCCCGACTTAAACGATTGCTCGACCGACGACCCCGTTTCGAGGTTCCTCAGCTTGCCTCGGACGATCGCGCCTCCGCGTCCCATCTTATGATGAGAGCATTCGAGGATAACCCACAACCCGCCCTCCCATTTTATCTTAAGTCCCGGTCTGAAATCGCTGGTGTCCACTATTTGAGCCATATATTTACCTCCTTAATCATCCAAGCAGGCGTTCCAGTTCCCTTTGGTCGCAGGAAAACGTGAAAGCGTCCTCTCTTGTGATATATCCTTCGGAAACCAGGCGAGCAAGGTCCTGGTCCATCGTGCGCATTCCCGCCGCCGCCCCGGTCTGCATCAAGCCCTTTATCTGCGGCGTCTTTGCCTCCCTGATCGTATTCCTTATCGCGGGATTCGCGATAAGCAGTTCCGTCGCGACTATGCGCCCTCCGCCGCGAAGGGGCAGAAGCTGCTGGAAGCATACCCCGATCAGGATATTCGCGACCTGCGTCCTGACCTGAGCCTGTTGGTAAGGCGGAAAGACGTCTATTATGCGGTCGATCGTCTGCGGAGCGTCCGGAGTGTGGAGCGTCCCCAAGACGAGGTGCCCGGTCTCGGCCGCCGTGACCGCCGCGGAGATCGTCTCAAGGTCCCTCATCTCTCCGATGAGTATCACGTCCGGGTCCTGCCGGAGCGCGCGCCTTAACGCCTCTGAGTAACTTTTCGTGTCGCTGCCTATCTCCCGCTGGTGGATGACCGACCTCTCCGAAGTATACAGGTATTCTATCGGATCCTCGATAGTGACAATATGACAATAACGCGTCATGTTTATCTGCTGTATTATCGCCGCCAGAGTCGTGGATTTTCCCGAACCTGTCGGTCCCGTGACCAGAAACAAACCCCTTACGCGGTTTGCGATATCACCTATGGTTCGGGGCAGCATCAGTTCTTTTGCGGTACGGATGCCGGATGTGATCACACGAAGCGCCGTGCAGAAATTGCCCCTCTCGAAAGCGCAGTTTCCCCTGAATCTCGAACCCCGCTCCTCGGCGGTTCGGAAGGTGAAGCAGAAGTCCAGCTCCTTATCCCTTTGCAGGGTTTCCATCTGCTCCGGAGAAAGTATAGCCGACAGCATCTCCCTGTGTTCGGCCGGCGTGATAGCCTCGCCGACGAATCTGAGCCCGCCGTCTATCCTTATGGCGGCCGGTATGCCGACGCTCAAATGAAGGTCGCTTCCGTTTCTTTCCAGCGTTTCCGCCAGCAGGCGTTCTATAGAACAGGACATTATTAATTACGCCTCTTACGCGCTCCGCGCCGTCAACGCCAGCATTTCCTCCATTGAGGTCACACCCGCCGCGACGTTTCGGCAGGCGCTTTGAATCAAAAGGCGCATACCGTTCTCCATCGCCGCCCGGCGTATCGCGGTTACGGGGGCGCTTGTGCCGATGAGTTCCTTCATGCTGTCGTTTACCTCCATTATCTCCACGACGGCGGCGCGCCCCTTGTATCCGGTGCCGCGGCAATTGTCGCAGCCGACAGCCTCGTATACCTTCATGCCCGGCTGGAAACCGTTATCGCGCGCGACCTGCGCGGACAACCGGCATTCGGCTTTGCACAGAGGGCACAGTCTGCGGATAAGCCTCTGGGCCACCACCGCTATCAGCGAAGCCGAGATCAGATATGGCGGTATGCCCATGTCGAGGAGCCTCACGACCGAGCTCGGCGCGTCGTTTGTGTGAAGCGTCGAAAAGACCAGGTGTCCCGTCAGGGCCGCGCGCACCGCAAGCTCCGCCGTGTCATAATCCCTTATTTCCCCCACCATTATCTTGTCGGGGTCCTGCCGCAGTATCGAGCGAAGGGCTTCCGCGAAGGTCAGCCCGGTCTTTTCGTTGACCTGCACCTGATTTATCCCCGCCATCGTATATTCGACCGGGTCCTCGACAGTTATTATATTAACATCCGGCAGGTTGAGGATTTCGAGGAGCGAGTAGAGTGTGGTGGACTTGCCCGAACCGGTCGGCCCCGTTATGAGGATTATTCCGTGGGGAGAGGCGATATTCCGCGTCAGGACCGCGACGTCGTCGTCAAAAAGTCCCAGCCTGGAGAGCCCTACTTTCGAGACGCTCCGGTCGAGAAGCCTCATCATTGCCTTTTCACCGTATATTGTGGGGAGCATGTTGACGCGCAGGTCAATGCGTTTATCCAGGACTTTCACAATGATGCGCCCGTCCTGCGGCTTGCGGCGCTCGGATATGTCCATGCCCGCTATTATCTTGAGCCTGGATATGACGGCGGCGTGCAGCGACGCCGGGTATTCGATATATTCGAAAAGCGCCCCGTCGATTCGGTAACGCACCTTGGAAATCCTTTCGTAGACCTCAATGTGGACATCGGAAACCTGATCCCTGACCGCTTCCTCCAGGATGCTGCTCACAAGCCTGACGACCGGGGCGTTATCTTCCGAGATTTCCGCGACGTCCTGCGCGAGGCCCGCCGAGGTGATCGACATCGCGAAGTCCTCCGACGACGCCTCGAATTGGTCGATGGCCGACTTCAGGCTTCCCCGCATCTTGTAGAAGTTCGTGAGCGCGCGCCTCACGTCGGAAGCGGCCGCTATGTTTATGTCGAATTCCGCGTTGGTAATCATCCGCAGCTCGTCGATCGCGATCACATTCGACGGGTTCGCCATCGCTATCGCGATCTTTCCCGATTCGAGTATGGCAAGCGGTACTATTTCGAGCCTCTGGGCCACCGCTTCGGGTATTATCTTCATCGCTTCCGGGGACGGCTTGTATTTTGCGAGCGAGATGAGAGGCAGGTTGAGCTGCTTGCCGAGGGCGTCCGTCAACTGGCTTTCGGAGATACAACCGTTCTTTTGCAGTATTTCTCCGAGACGCAGCTTAGATATTTTCTGTTCCTCCAGCGCCGCTTCGAGGCTGTGCCTGGCTACCGCCCCGGCGTCCACGAGTATTTCGCCGAGTTTAAGATGCCTCCAGTCCCCGTTCATTGAGGTCACTCCGTTCCTTCTGCGTAAAACGTCTGCCGCCGCTCATTATAGCTTATCCGCAAGTCGGGGCGCAATAGCAAATTGTAGGGGCGCGCATTGCGCGTCCCGTTACCTATTCCATGATTGGACTATCCGAGGGGAAAAATGCAACATTTGTAAAAATTGTTGCATTTTGAAAATTATACCATATCGAAATATGTTCAATATCCGCAAGGGTCAAATCGTGACTAATTACCAATCAGCAATCAATGAGCGCAGAACGGGCGAACGCAGTTCGCCCCTACGGGACCGGATGGGCGGCTATTTGGCATCAGTCCGGAATGCAACAATTTTTACAAATGTTGTATTTGCGTTCGGATTGGTTTGTAGGAAATTTTTTTTACGAGAGGGGGGTGATGTGCGGCGGGAAGAAAAAAATTTACGGGCGCTTTTGTAAAGACAATAGACACAGAAAAGAGGAGGTTATTTGTAATGAAGAAGTTGAGTTTGGTATTTGCAGTGATGTTCATGTTCGTGGCGCTTTTCGCAGCGCAGGCAGTAGCGGCGACTTACGTATCGAATGACAGTGGTAATTGGACTACTAGTACTACATGGACTGGCGGTTCAGGAACGCCTGGTGGTACAGATGGCGTCTCTGACACAGCGGGAATAGAAAACAGTGATACGGTTACATTGGACAGTACCGTCCCTCCCGAGTCTGATGGCGGTACAGTCACTACAGTTACCATCACTGACGGTACACTTAGAGTCATTGAGGGCGGAGCGCTAACAGCGACGACGATTACTGTGGCATCCGATGGTATTCTCCAAATAGGACACAATGGAGTCGCAGGCACAATAGTATCAACCACAAACATAGTCGGCGATGATGGAGAATTAAGATTCAATCATACTAATAATGCAACCTTTGCAAACGCGGTTACCGGCAACCTTAGCCTTGTACGCGTTGGCGCCAGCAACTCGACTACTACCCTGTCGACCGGTGCCAAAAGCTTCGGTACTGGGACCATATCAGTGAACAGCGGCACGCTTGAGTTCGCTTCCAGCAATCTTGCCGGAACTGGAAATATCAATGTAAACGGCGGCACCTTGAAATGGGCGGCAGGTAACACAGCAGATGGTGTATCGGATCGGTTGAATGTAGACACTGGCACCCTCGATATCGGAGGTAATGTGACCTTTACCAATGTACCTGCAGTGACAGGTACTCTTACCAAAGCCGGCGTAGGTGACTTAACTCTCAACGGTACTATACCGGGCAACTGGACGGTAAATGCCGGTACGTTGATATTGAGTGAGAATAGCAATTTTAGTG